>OBLK01000003.1_pt1 | contig 283720 bp, 249 predicted proteins | sample 1518871 | NCBI WGS metagenome assembly OBLK01 (sample SAMEA2464837, study PRJEB22497) | soil metagenome | biome: Grassland; feature: Farmland; material: Clay | place: Australia | collected 2013-02-01 | depth 0.8 m
CATTGGTGCTGCCCGCTGCGCTTTCCTTCAAATTATGCGTTCTCACACAGCCTCGACCGATTCAGGACTTGCCCCTGTGGCTCCCAAACCGGTCGTTCATACCCTCTCGCCCCACGCACTCGAAGCCCTGATTCCATTCGGCCGACTACCTTCCGCGGAATAACTCCATAGTCGTTTGGACCAAACCAAAACCGATCCGAGGCTCCACATGATGCCGAGGTCAGGATCGTCGCAGGGTGATGAACGGAAGCACCAGCGCCAGCACGAGGCAGCCGCCGAAGGCATAGACCATGAGCGGGTAGAGCGTGACCCCAGGCAGCACCAGCTTCACATGGCCGAAGGCCGATGCGAGCGCGAACAGGGCCGTGTAGATCGCGACGGCGAAAACCAGGCCCGAGGCCGCGCGTTTTATGGGACGCTCGGCGCCCACTTCCGGTTCGCGGCGGGCCGGCACGGATATCGACAATCCGACCATGAGCACGACCGACACCAGAAGCGCGACCAGGTCCGCGACCGGCCCCCATCCGGCGATCATGAGTCCCGCGCCGACGGCGAGCCCGGCGGCGATCGACCAAAACGCGGCACCGGCCTGCGCACGGCGCCAGATGAGTCCGAGCACCAGTGGCGCCAGCAGCGCGATGTTCACGGCACTGTTGACCACCAAGAGATGCAGGATGCTTTTCACGCCCAGTGCCCCGACGATGCCCACCAGGCCAAGCGCGATCTGCACGCCGAAGCTCAGGTACACGGCGCGGCGCCCGGTGAAATGGTGGCCCAGGTAGCGGTCGATGACGTCGAACTGCACGATGGAGGCAATGTTGTTGATCGCGGCATCGCCGGTAGAGAAGACCAGAGCGAGGCCGCCGAGCAGGAACAGCACCGCCGCCCAGGTCGGGAACAGATGCACCACGAGCCGGGTCGCCGCCTGGTCGGGGGCGATGGCGGGCATCAGGTGAAAAGCGATCATGCCCATGACGCCGGAGCCGATGGCAAAGGGAATCCACAACGCGGGGAAAGCGACCATGGCGCGCGCCGCGCTGCGATCGTCGCGGGCGGAGAACATGCGTTGCCAGAGCACGGGATTGGCGATCGCGAGCGCGGCCAGCGTGAGGAAGAAATCGAGCATGTGCACCGGGCCCCAGGCGAGCACGTTGCGCTGCCCGGCGCCGAGGTGATGCACGAAATTGGCCAGGTTCACATCCTTCGCAGCCAGGGCGAGGCTCACCGCCACGGCCAGGCCCGCGATCATCAACTGGTAGACATGCGCCCGGGCCGTGCCCTCGTAACCACCGAGTGCCGTGTAGAGGATCAGCACGCCGCCGCCCAGCAGAATCGAGGGCGTCGTGCCGATATTGAGTAGAGAATCGAGCACGATACCGATGGCGACGACCACGGACACGATCCCGATCACGCTTGCGATCAAGATGGTCACGAGCGCGGCCAGGCGCGTGCGTTCGTCGTAACGCGCACCGTAATATTCGACCAGCGTCACGCCGCGCGGCAGGGAGGCGCGCATGCGCGAGATCAGGTTGACCGGCCAGACGAAGAACAGGATCGGCAGCGCCACGCCGAGCGCATACCAGATGGGCCCGGACAGGCCGTACTTGAAACCACTTTCGGCCGCCGCGAGCAGCGTGTAGTTGCTGGCGTAGACGGCGACGAGCGTGGCGATCAATGCGCCCGTACCGAAATTGCGGTGACCGACGTAGGCGACTTCTTCCGCTTCCGTGCCGGCACGGGCCTTCAGAAAGTTGCGCAGGTTCCAGGCAAGCAGGCCGAGGAAATACACCCCGACGACGACGACCACTTCTTTACGCACCAGCAATTCTTCCCGGCATTACGAACGCCGATTATGCCCGATACCTCTCCGGAGGCTTCAGGCCAGGCGCCCCGGCGACCGCATATTGACATATCGTAATTTTGCGATATACTGTCGTGCATGGACGAGGTAGCCATTTTCAAGGCACTGGCGAACGAGTCGCGGCTCAAGATCCTGCACTGGATGCGCGACCCGGACAAGCATTTCGGCCCGGCCCCCAACGGGCAGTGCCGGGAAAATCGCGTGTGCGTGGGCGAGATCCAGAAGAAGCTCGGCCTGTCCCAATCCACCGCTTCGCAATATTTGGCCCAGTTGCAGCAGGCCGGCCTGATCGAGGCCCGCCGTTGCGGCCAATGGACATTTTACGTCCGCAACGAAGCGGTGCTCAAGAAGCTGGCGGACCTGTTGGAGCGGAAACTGTAAGGGAAAGGCGTTTTTTTCGACTTATATATCGAGATTATTGAATATTTAGACATTTGCCTTAGTAGATGCATATAAGGAGAATCTTATGAGTGAAATGCAGCCTTTGTTGACCCCGGTGACCGTCGGGCCCTACGCCCTGCCCAACCGCATCGTGATGGCCCCGATGACCCGCAGCCGCGCGGACAACCCCGAGCGAGCGCCGACGGCCCTGCATGCGCAGTATTATGCGCAACGGGCCGAGGCCGGGCTGATCATCAGCGAGGCGAGCCAGGTGTCCCCGCAGGGCGTGGGCTACATCAACACGCCCGGCATCCATTCCCGCGCCCAGGTCGAGGGCTGGCGCAAGGTCACCGAGGCCGTCCACGACCACGGCGGGCGTATCTTCATCCAGCTCTGGCATGTGGGGCGCATCTCGCACCCCGACTTCCACGGCGATGAACTGCCCGTTGCCCCTTCGGCACTCAATCCGAACAGCCAGGCCTTCACCCCGGAGGGACTCAAGGACACGGTGACGCCGCGCGCCATGACCACCGACGAAGTCCGCGCCACGGTGCGGGATTTCGTGCAGGCGGCCAGGAACGCCATGGAGGCCGGGTTCGACGGCGTGGAAATCCACGGCGCGAACGGTTACCTGGTCGAGCAATTCCTGCGCGATTCCAGCAACCGTCGAACCGACATCTACGGGGGCAGCATTCCCAACCGGGCGCGCTTCCTGTTCGAAATCGTGGAAGGCGTCTCGGAAGCAATCGGCCGCGAGCACGTCGGCGTGCGCCTGTCGCCGGGCAACGTCGGCAATATCGGCCCGGACAGCAACATGGCGGCGCTTTATGACTTCGTGATCGGCGTGCTCGACAACTACCGGCTCGCCTACCTTCACCTGCTGGAAAACACGACGGCAGCCACGGGCGAACCCAACCGCATCGCCGACATCACGCGCCGTTACCGCACCGTCTTCCACGGCACCCTGATCACGAACAACGGCTACGATCGCGCCAGTGGCAACGCGGCCATCCGCGGCGGCGAAGCCGACCTGGTCGCCTACGGCCGCCCCTTCATCGCCAACCCCGACCTGCCCGGACGCTACCGAATCGGAGCCACGCTTGCAGAAGCCGACACCACCACCTTTTACCAGGGCGGCGTGCGCGGTTATGTCGATTACCCGCGGCTTCAGTCGCAAGCAGCCTGACAGCTCAGGCCAATTCACTCTTCATTCACATCAACCTAGGAGGTTTCATGAAACTCTATTACATGCCCGGCGCTTGCTCGCTGGCCGACCATATCGCCCTGGAATGGACGGGCCAGTCTTATGAAACGCGCAAGCTGAGCCACGACGATCTGAAAGAGGAAGATTACCTTGAGGTCAATCCGCTCGGCGCGGTCCCGGCGCTCGAATTGAAGGATCGGATCCTGACCCAGAACGCAGCCATCCTCAATTACCTGGCGGACCGCCATCCCGACGCACGGCTGGGCGGCGACGGCTCGCCCGAGGGCCGGGCCGAGGTGAACCGCTGGCTGGGCTTCCTCAATGCCGACGTGCATCCGGCGTTCGCCCCCCTGTTCGGAGGAACCGCCTACCTGGATGACGAGAACGCCATCGAAGAAACCCAGGAAAACGCCAAAAAGAAGCTACGCGGGCATTTCGAGCGCGCCGACGAGCAGCTCGACGGCAAAGACTGGCTCACCGGCACCCGCTCGATCGCCGACCCCTACCTTTTCGTGGTGACGCGCTGGGCGAAGGCGATGAAGATCGACCTTTCGGGGCTCGACAACCTGCAGCGCTTCTTCGAGCGCATGCGGAGCGACGCCGGCGTCAAGCGCGCACTGGAAGCCGAAGGCCTGGCCTGACGGCTACCGCTTCTGCCTGTCACGCCCGCTGCCCATGCGGGCGTGACAGAATGAAGCACACGATACGCGGGTGAGAATGCGCGACATGCCCAAAAACAAGACCGCACTGCACCACCTCCTGCCCTTTCTGTGGGAATTCCGCGGCCGGGCTTTGATCGCACTCGTTTTCCTGGTTCTCGCCAAACTTGCGACCGTGGCCATCCCGATGGCTCTCAAGCACATCGTCGATGCCCTCAACGTCCAGCATGGCGTACTGGTACTGCCGCTGACCCTGCTCGTAGCCTACGGCGCACTCCGGCTTGCCTCGACCCTGTTCGGCGAACTGCGCGACCTGGTGTTCGAGTTCGCCGCCGTGCGCGCCGTTCGCCGTGTCGCGCTCAGGATATTCCGCCACCTGCACGACCTTGACCTGGCCTTCCACCTGGAGCGCCAGACGGGCGGGCTGTCGCGCGATATCGAGCGCGGCACGCGGGGCATCAACTTCATCCTGAGCTTCATGCTCTTCAACATCCTGCCGACGCTGCTCGAAATCGGCCTGGTGACGGGCATCCTTCTGTGGAATTTCTCGGCCTGGTTCGCCGTCATCATCCTGGCCGCGGTAGCCCTGTTCATCGCCTTTTCCGTCGTCGTCACCGAATGGCGCGTGCGCCACGTGCGCCGCATGAACGAACTGGACTCGAAGGCGAACACACGCGCCATCGACAGCCTGATCAACTACGAGACGGTGAAATACTTCACCAACGAAGAATACGAAGCCGGGCGCTACGACGGCCAGATGGCGAAATGGGAGAAGGAAGCCCTCAAGACACAGTACTCGTTGTCCACGCTGAACGCCGGTCAGGCGCTGATCATTGCCCTCGGCATCACGGCGATGATGCTGCTCGCCGGTTACCAGGTCGTGCACAAGCAGATGACGGTGGGCGACTTCGTCATGGTCAACGCCTACATGGTGCAACTGTTCCTGCCCCTGAATTTCCTCGGCTTCGTCTACCGCCAGATGAAGCAGGCCTTCGTGGACATGGAGCGCATGTTCTCCCTGCTCGACCGTCACACGCAGATCGCCGATCCAGACGGCGCCGTGGAACTGGAGGTCAAGCGCGGGGAAGTCCGCTTCGACCATGTTCGTTTCGGTTACGGACCCGAGCGGGAGATATTGCACGATGTCGACTTCACCGTGCCCGCCGGGCGCAAGGTCGCGGTGGTCGGCCCGAGCGGCGCCGGCAAATCGACGATTGCGCGCCTGCTGTTCCGCTTCTACGACGTGGACGCCGGGCGCATCCTGGTCGACGGCACCGACATCCGCGCGGTCACGCGCGACAGCCTGCGCCGGCATATCGGCATCGTCCCGCAGGACACGGTCCTGTTCAACGACACGCTCTACTACAACATCGCTTACGGCAATCCCGAAGCCACGCGTGAAGAAATCGAGCAGGCCGCGGCGATGGCCAACCTCGGGCCGTTCATCGACTCGCTGCCCGCGGGCTACGACACGCTGGTCGGCGAACGCGGGCTGAAACTCTCGGGCGGCGAGAAGCAACGCGTCGCCATCGCCCGCGCGATCCTCAAGAACCCGCCGATACTCGTGTTCGACGAGGCGACCTCGAGCCTCGACTCGCAGGCCGAACAAGCCATCCTCGCCGCGATGCGCACGCTCGCCAGGGCACGCACCAGCCTGGTCATTGCCCACCGGCTGTCCACCATCGTCGACGCCGACGAAATCATCGTGCTGGACGCCGGCCGCATCGCCGAACGCGGCAGGCATGGCGAACTGCTGCGGGCAAAGGGGCTCTATGCCCGGCTCTGGGAGCTACAACTGGCGGAGGAACAGGAACGCAATCCCACGGAGGGTAACGAAACGCCTGCCCCGGCCCTGTGAATTGACTATCAGCCCCGGCCGTCCGGACCGGGCAGGCTATCCACCAGATCGGCCTTCACTTCCACGCCCGGGCGCAGGGTTTGCAATACGACGCAGGAGCGCTCGGTCGCTTTCAACAATTGGTCGACGACCCTCCCGGGCGTGCCGGGAGCTACGCGCAAAAGCACATTGCAGTGCATGGACTGGAAGCCCACCGGAATCTCGCGATTCACGGCCAGGGTGCCGCGCACATCCACTTGCGCGCGGACATCGACCCGGACTTCCTGCACCATGACCCCCATGCGCTCGGCGATCATGCGCAGGGTGGAGTCGAAGCACGAGGCCAACGCCGCACACAAAAGGTCGCCCGGATTGGCCTGGTCGTGGTATCCGCCGACGGCATTGTGGATCCCGAAATCAAAGACCGCGTCGCGCCGCCTCCCACCCGGTATCACCTGCCCGTGGAAAGCATCGCGATCGGCGTCGTAGAGGGTGCACGCACAATCGGTAATCAAGGCTTCCGCGGGCGCCTCCCGGTAGCGCGCCCGCAACGGATCCTGCCTGGCGCACACATCACCTGCAATCGTCTCGTCCACAAATCATCCTCCTCCGGCAGGGCCGGATTTCCGTTTGGCTCACGAGCCACGGCCCGCCTGCGCCCGGTTCTATTCGGCGAGCACCTCTCCGGAACCCCCCATCTCCGCGGGCAAATCCCGCTGCTTGGGCAGTCCGTCGGTTATGTGCAACACCGTTTCCTGGTAATGCACATGCACGGCCGGCTGGAAGTCGAAGTCCTCGATCAGGGCGGCGTAGACGTCGACCAGCCCCCATCCCGGGTGCTCGGTCAGCACATGGCCGCCGCACTCCGTGCACCAGCGGCGCACGCTGGACGGGTTTTTGGCATAGCTCCCCAACTTGTCCGCGCCGCGGGTAATCGTGACCGCATCGGCCGGCCAGAGGCTGAACGCATTGACCGGACCGGCCGACCACTGCCGGCAGGAGTCGCAATGACAGTACCCCATGGCGGCGGGCGCACCGCTCAGGCTGAGCTCTACCGCGCCGCAGAAACAACGGGCGGTATGGGTGGAATTCTCGACCATGATTGCCTCCTCGAGGTCAATCGAGACTGGTAGGGAATTCCATTATGCGCCTGATGCCCCGGCTGCCACTAGGCGCCGCTCTGCCCGGATTCCGGGGACCGCGGACGCGGCCAGGGGCACAGCATCGGCACCTCCTTGCGGTAACGCTTGTAGTCCTCGCCGTGGAACGCAATCAGGTCCCGTTCCTCGAGTTGGAGTGCAATCAATATGTACCCGGTCGTAGCCACGGAAAACAGCAGGTGCCCGACGCTCATGTACGGGATCGCCCAGAACGCGATGAAGAAACCGGTCATGAGGGGATGCCGGATCAGGCGATAGTAAAAGTGATCCTTGAACTCGGGCGGCCTGTAGTCACGCCGCCGGAGACGCGCCCACACCTGGCGCAGTCCGAACAGATCGAAGTGATCGATCACGAACGTGCTGGTCAGTACCACGAACCAGCCAAATGCAAAGACCGCATACAGCAGCCAGTAGGCCCACCCCGTCTGTACATCCCAGACCGTGCCCGGCAAGGGGCGCCATTGCCAGAACATCAGGGCGAGAATCAGGCTGGACAGCAGCACGTAAGTGCTGCGTTCGATCGACTTCGGAAACCAGCCCGTCAGCCAGCGCTTGAAGCCCCGCCGGGCCATGCCGCTGTGCTGTATGGCGAAAAGCCCCAGCAAGGCAATGTCTATGACCCAGGCGGCCGCCACCGGCGTGGCCGCACCCCGATTGAGGCTCGTCGGCGTCAGGAAATCCCCGACAAAGCCGATGGCATAAAGAAAAGTCAGGAAAAACACCAAATAGCATAAGGCGCCGTACGCCAGCGCAACCAAACCTCCCATGGCGGCCTCCGTTTATTGGTGGAACAAGCTTTGACTATAGGTTTCGGCCGCTACCGCGGCAATGACTTATACTCTCTCTTACATGCTCGAAACGCCGTTGGGGGGCGGGAGCATCGATGGCCGCCGACCTGTTATCCGACGTGCTGGCCATGATCCGACTGAGCGGAGCCTTGATCTTCCGCATCGACGTCAAGGGACCGTGGGGCCTTGCCGCGCGCCCGGCACTGGACACCTTCGAGACGGTACTGCCGCCGGGCACCAGCCACATCATCGTCTTTCATATCGTTGTCTGCGGCGAATGCTGGGCCCGGCGTGAATCAAACGACTGGTTTAAAGTGCCCCGGGGTCACGGGGTCATCCTTACCCTGGGCGACGAGCATGAAATCGCCGACCAGTCCGGCAGGCGAACGGCCCGCCTCACGGAATTGCTGGGGCCCGATCGCTCGATCCTGGATTTCCGCCGCGAACGCTTCGTCACCGGCGCGGGCGGCGAGACCAGCTTGTTGTGCGGTTTCCTGGGCTGCGACCGACGCGCGTTCGAACCGCTTTTCAATTCCCTGCCTCCGGTTTTCACCGTCCGCTTCGAGGGGCAGAACGACGCCTTGCTGCGTTACGCCTCGAACGAGGCCCTGGAGGAACGCCCGGGCGCCGAAAGCCTGCGGGTCCGCATGGCCGAATTGCTGTTCATGGAAGCGCTCAGCTTGCATATGCAGCACCTGCCCCGGAACGCCACGGGCTGGCTGGCCGGCGCGCGCGACCCGGTGGTCGGCCGTGCCCTGCGCAGCCTGCACGAGGCACCCGGCAAACCATGGACGGTCCCGATGCTGGCCTCCGCAATCGATTCCTCGCGCTCCTGCCTGGCCACCCGCTTTCGAGACGTGATCGGCGAACCTCCGATGCACTATCTCACGAGAATCCGCATGCAACGCGCGGCCCGGTATCTCGTCAACCGCTCTTGCAGCATCGAGCGCGTGGCGGAAGAGGTCGGCTATCAGTCCAGCGCCGCGTTCCAGCGTGCCTTCAAGCGTCATTTCGGTACCCCGCCCGCGGCCTGGCGGCGAGCCGCGACGGCCAGGCAGCCCTCTTCACAAGCCCGCAGGTAATCGGCGGGAACTTCGCATTTCATTCCGATTAGCGGCTAACACCCTTCGCCGTTCCGGCCGGGAACGACAAAACCGCCAAACGGCCCGCTTCTGACTCAAGTCAACCGCCTTCCGGGCGAACTGGGCAAAACTATTGACCCAAGGAAGGACGGCGGTTTATCCCCATGGAAAACATACTCGAGCTCGCAAAACGCTACGACGTCCGCGCGCCCCGTTATACCTCCTATCCGACGGCGGCCGATTTTCATGCGGACATTCCCCCCATTGAACGCGAAGAAGCCATATCGCGCACCAATCTCGACCCCGTGCCGGCCCCGGCCGCGCTCTATCTGCACCTGCCTTTCTGCCACACGTTGTGCTTCTACTGTGCCTGCAACAAGGTCATCACCCGTAACGCGGAAAAGACCAGCAGATACCTGGACCTGATTGCCAGGGAGGCTGCCCAGGTGGCTCCGTTCCTCGATCCCGACCGGCGGGTGACACATGTCCACTTGGGCGGTGGCAGCCCCACCTATTACAGCCCGGAGCAACTCGGCGCGCTCATGACATCGTTGAGCAAGGCGTTCCGCATGGCACCTCCGGAAGAGGCCGACTGGTCCATCGAAGTCGATCCGCGCACGGTCTCTCCCGCCAACATCCGGGAGCTTGTCGAGATGGGATTCCGGCGCCTGAGCTTCGGCGTACAGGACCTCGATCCCCGCGTCCAGCAGGCCATCAACCGCTTCATCGAACCCGACATGCTGCGCAGCCTGGTGAACGCCGCGCGCGGCGCCGGGGTTGAATCGATCAATTTCGATCTCATTTACGGCCTGCCACATCAGGACCAGGCGCGTTTCGCGCACACCCTGGAACAGGTGATCGACATGGGCCCCGACCGGATCGCGCTTTACGGCTATGCGCATCTGCCCAACCGCTTCCACGCCCAGCGCCTGCTGGAGGGAGACGCCCTGCCCACCGGAATGGCCAGACTCGGTCTGCTCCATGGCGCCATCGACAAGTTCTGCGAGGCCGGCTACGAGTACATCGGCATGGACCACTTCGCGCGGCCGGAGGATGCCCTGGCCCGTTCACGCAAGGAAGGCACGATGGTGCGCAACTTCCAGGGCTACATGCACGGTCCCGACACCGATCTGATCGGCCTCGGCGCCAGCGCGATCAGTTCGCTCGGCGGCACCTACTGCCAGAACATCAAGTCCATCCGGCAGTGGGGCCTGGCCGTAGAGGCCGGCCAGACCACCACTGAACGTGGCTACCGCCTTACTCCGGAAGACATATTGCGGCGCGACGTGATTGGAGCCGTAATGTGCAAGGATGTCGTTCCTTTCGAGGATTTCTTCAAGAACAGCGACGAGACCTTCGGGGAACATTTCCACGATGCCCTGGCACAACTCGAGCCACTGGCACAGGACGGATTGATCAGGCTTTTCGACGACCGCCTGGAAGTCACCCGGCTGGGACGGCTGTTCCTGCGCGCCATTGCCATGGTGTTCGACGAGCACCTGCAAAGCGCACATCCGGCGGAAAGGCCCGTCTTCTCGCGAGTCGTATGAGGCCGCCGGGAAAGCGGGACGGGAGATTGACAAAGCCCTTCGCCGGCGGCAGGATTTAATCAAATAGTGGGAGGTGCGGACATGCCGCTGTATTCAAACGTTCTTGTCGCCGTCGACTTGACGCCCGACTCCGCCGACCTGATTCGCAAGGCCGCGGAAATCGCCGCCCGCAACGACGCGCGGCTGAGCCTCGCGCACGTAGTCGAATACATGCCCGTGGAACCCACGGCGGAAGTCCTGCTGCCGCCCACGCAGAACCTCGAGCCGGAACTGCTCGAGGGCGCGGAGCGCCAGCTCTCGGAGGTCGCCGAAGCCTGCGGCGTCGAAAAGGCCGCGCGCCATGTGGTACTCGGAAACACCGCCCGTGACCTGGCGCGGCTGATCGAGGAAAACAACATCGATCTGTTGATCGCCGGCGCGCACGAACGCCACGGCCTGTCGCTGTTCGCCGGCGGCACCGAGCGCTCGCTGCTCAAGCACGCGCCCTGCGACGTGCTGGTGGTGCGGCTCAAGAAACCCGAATAGCCGGGCCGGCTAATCGGGTTTCAAAGGCTCTTGCGGAACGTGAGGTTGATGCGCTGGCCGCCGGTCAGCGGATGATGACCTGCCTTGAGCGGTTGCACGCCGTGGAACCGCAGCCGCGCTTCCCCGCCCCAGACCACCACGTCCCCGTGCTGCAAAAGCAGGTGCAGCGGCCGATCGCCACGCCGCAAGCCGCCGAACATGAACACGGCCGGCAACCCCAGCGATACGGATACCACCGGCGCATCAAGGTCGCGCTCGTTGCGATCCTGGTGCAGCGACATGCGCGAACCGGGATGGTAGCGGTTGATCAGGCAGGCATCGGGGGCAAACCCCGGGAAACCCGCGCTTCCCGCCGCGCGCCCGGCCAAGGACAGGAACAAGTCCGGCATCGGCGGCCAGGGCCGGCCGCTGGACGGATCGTGCGCCGAATAGCGATAGCCGCTTGCATCCGAGACCCAGCCTCTTTGCCCGCAACTGGTCAGACCCACCGACATGCTGTAGCCGCCGGGCGTCACCGGCCGGCGGAAAGGCGCCTGTTGCGCAATTTCGTTCACCGCGGCAAAGACCGCCTCCGCATCCGCGCGCGCGAGACCGGGCAACATCATCGCGCCGGAGACGATGGGTTTCGTCACAATTCCACCCAAGTCGGCGGCGGCTGGCATCACGCTCGGCATGGCTCAATTTTAAGCCGGCGCCGCCGTCACTTGCCATCTCTCGCAACGGCGCAACGGTGAAACAAGAGGACTCGCGCAAAGCCGCAGAGTTTCTCCTTCCGCCCTCCCAAGAAGGAGAAGACAGGAATAGGGGGTTGTTTTACAGGAGCGGCTTCAGCCGCGACCTTCGGCGCGCGCGAAAATGCGGGAGCGGCGGCCCCGCCGCGATCAGTTCTTCGGATCCCCCTCCGGCTCCCACTTCCTCGCTGCGCAAGCAAAGGGGAGAGTCCTCTCATTCTTCCCTGGCGGGCTTTGCGCCTCGGCAAAATCAACTTCCTCGTGCCTTCGTCCCGCAACGCCGATGCGAGAGGAACAGGAAATTTGTGCTGGTGTACTATTTCCCCATGATTAAGCACTACACCTTGTTTATCGCGCTGCTCGGCTGCGCCACGTTCGCCGGCAATGCGTCGGCCGCCCCACCGGCCGTCGTCACCAGCCGCCTCGTCCCGACCCAACCCAGCGGCACCGGCGCGGAGCAGGTCGGCGTCGTGGTTTTTTTTGATTTCGGCGCCGCTTCGCACGCGCTGTTGAAGCGCATCGACCAGTGGGCCGAGAGCGCGGGCAACGAAGTCGTGATCGACCGCGAGCCCTTCGTGACGCAGCTCGATATGCCGCTGGCACGCGCCTTCGTGACCTCGCGCACGCTCGGCGTCACCAACCCCATCCTGAACGGTCTGTTCAACATCAAGGCGAACCCCGCCGATCCGCAGGCCACGCAAAAGCAGCTCCAGTCCCTGTTCAAGACCTGGGGCATCGGGGAAGTCGAGTTCGATGCGGCATGGAACGCCCCGGTCACGGGCAATGGCCTTACCCGCGCCCGGTCGCTCGCCCAACGCTATGGAGTCACGCAGGCGCCGGCCATCGTGGTGGACGGCATCTGGCGCCTGACGCCGACCAATCCCAACGCCATCGGGGCACTGATACAGGCGCTCAACGACAAGGTCGGCAAAGCCGCCCTGATCGCCTCGGAGAACCAATGAGCGACAGCGCCATACAGGACATCTATCCGGAAGACTTTTCCCACTGCTTCGGCTGCGGCCGGCTGAACGAACACGGCCACCAGATCAAGAGCCGCATCGAAGGAGACCGTGTGGTGGCCTCGTTCAACCCCGAACCCTGGCACCTCTCGGTACCCGGGTTCACCTACGGCGGCCTGATCGCCTCGCTGATCGACTGCCACGCCATGGCAACCGCAGCGGCGGCCACTTACCGGGCCGAAGGCCGCGAGCCCGGCAGCGAACCGCCCCTGCGCTTCGTCACCGCGAGCCTCAAGGTCGACTACCTCAAGCCCACGCCCATCGGCCCGCTGGAGCTGTCCGCCCGCGCACGCGAGGTGGGTAAACGCAAGGTGCTCGTGGACGTCGAGCTGTCCGCAGGCGGCGAAGTCACGGCCCGCGGCAACGTGGTCGCGGTGCGCATTCCCGGTACCATGCAGGGACGATGAGCTTCGAGCACATCAGCTACGCCTGGGGCCGCAACCACTGGCGGCTCGACCCCGACCTTCCCCATATCCTGAGCCACTACTGGCCCGGATGGGACGCCGCGCGCCCGGACCTGGAGAGCTACGGGGCGTTCGCCGGGCGCGAGGTGTACGAAGCCTGCCACCACATCGACCATGAAGCGCCGCCCGTGCTCGTCCAGCACGACCTCGACGGCCGGCGCGTCGACCGCGTGCGCCTGTCCCCGGCCGAGCGCGACATCCTGCGCACGCTGGCCCCCGTCATGCGCCCGCCCTACGAGGGCGGCAGCTGGCATCATCACTACGCCCTGGGCTACCTGATCGCCGACCCGGGCCTGTTCTGCGTGCTCACCATCACGCAACAGACCGTGTATGCCATCCACAAGTACGCGCCCGAGCACGCCGCCTGGAAGGAGAAGCTGCTCTCCGGCGAGGCCTTCGGCGCCACCTGGATGACGGAAAACCAGGGCGGCTCCGACCTCGGCGCGAACCGCGCCCGCGCCGTCAATGAAAACGGCACCTGGCGCATCTACGATGGCGACAAGTACTTCGCCAGCGGCGCGGGCCTGACCGACCTCGCCATCACCACCGCGCGCCCGGAAGGGGCGCCGGAGGGGCCCAAGGGACTCGCCCTGTTCCTGCTGCCGCGGCTGGACTCGGAGGGCAAACTCAACTTCCGCGTACGCCGCCTCAAGAACAAGAGCGCGACACGCGCCGTGCCCTCCGGCGAAGTCGAGCTGGACGGCGCCGAAGCCTGGCTGGTGGGCAAGGCGGATGAGGGCATCTACTACACCCTCGAGAATCTCACGGTCTCGCGCCTGACCAACGCCACCGCCGCCATGGGCATCGCCCGCAAGGCCGCCTACGAGGTCGCCGGGCGGATCCGCCACCGCCATGCCTTCGGCAAGCCGTTGGGCGGGCATCCACTCGTGCGCCGCGACCTTACCGACATGGCAGTGCGCCTCGCGGCCGGCACCACCCTGGCGTTCCGCGCCGTGGCGGCTTTCGACAACGCCTGGCACGAACGGCCGCCCTACACGGCGACTTACCATTCCGCCCGCTTCTGGTCGCACCTGGCGAAAAACCGTACGGCCGACCATGCGGCGGCCATCACCCAGATGGCCATGGAACTGTTCGGCGGGCTCGGCTTCCTCGAGGAATACGCCGTGGCACGCTGGCACCGCGAAGCCCTGATCACGCCGATCTGGGAAGGCCCCGCCAATATCCAGGCACTCGACATGCTCGAGGCCATGGCCCGCAAGCGGGCGCACGAGGCGTTCGCGTCGGAAACCGTGAAGCTGCTGGAAGCCGCGGGCACGGAAGAGTCACGTATGGCCCGCGGGCGCCTGGACGAAACGCTGAAAGCGCTGGCCGGCGCCGGGGACCGGGAGCATGCCGAATGGATTTCAAAGAGCGCCTTGTGTGCACTCGCGGACATTGGCAGCGTTGCCCAGCTCTATGCCCTTGCCCAAAGTTCGGGCGAACGTTATGCCAAGCTGGCAGAACTGTATGCCCGGCGTTTCCTGGCACACGAGGAATACCCGGCCTGGGCCGGGCAGGATCCCGATCTTTTCGAACTCGCGGCGGAAACGCTGTAAACAGCCGGCACCGGCGGTTTGCATCCCCGGGGCGGCATTGGTTAGCCTCTTTACAATCACCTGATTCGCACCCGGGAGCATGAACATGCCCAAGCAGTTCAGTCATTTCCTGTCCCAGTTCGATTACACATCGCTCTTTGAAGATGCGCTGCGGATCGGACTTATCCTGGTCGGCGCCATAATCATCTGGATGCTGATCCGCTTCGTGCTCTCGCGCGTCGAGCGCCGCATTATCAAGATGTCGGAACAGAAAGGCGGCAGCCCCGAGGAAGCCCGGAAACGTGCCCTGACCTTGACCGCCCTGCTGCGGCGCCTGGCGTTTTTCCTGTACTGGTTCGCCGTCGTTTTGACCCTGCTCTCCCAGCTCGGCGTGAAAATCGGCGCCCTGCTGGCTGGCGCCGGCGTCGCCGGCCTGGCACTGTCCTTCGGCGCCCAGAGTCTCGTGAAGGATGTCATCAACGGCTTCTTTATCGTGCTCGAAAACCAGATCCGGGTCGGCGACGTCGCCACCATCAACGGCACCGGCGGTGTCGTGGAGGCCATCAACTTTCGCACGACGCTGTTACGCGATCTCGACGGCGGACTTCACGTTTTCCGCAACGGCTCCATCGAGAACCTGGCCAACCTGACGCACGAATGGAGCGGCTATACCTTTGACCTGGGCGTCGCGTACAAGGAAGACACGGACAAGGTAATCGAGGTCATCAAGCGCGTCGGCAAGGAAATGAGAGAGGACACCGAACTCGGCGCGAACATGATCGAGGACCTGGAGATCTTCGGCGTCAACCAGCTCGGGGATTCCGCCGTCGTGGTCAAGGGCCGGCTGAAGACAAGGCCCGGGGCCCAGTGGTCGACGGGCCGCGCGTTTCTCGCCCGCGTCAAGAAGGCGTTCGACGCCGAGGGTATAGAGATCCCGTTCCCGCACCGCACGTTCTACTTCGGCGAGGCCAGCCCGCCATTCCAGATCCGGCGGATCGAGGGCAGCAAGGAAGCACCTTCGGACTGAAGGCGCTATCCGCAAATAAAAAAGCCGGCTCGTTCACGCCGGCTTTTTCATGGGGCCATCGGATCATCGGTCTTGCCCACTATTGGCCTTGTCCGGGGAGGGTGTACGCAACCAGGCCAGCAGCTCCTTCACCTTGGGCGGCGCCCCGGTATGGAGCAGCCCGACACGGAAAACGCGGCCCGAGGCATACAGCGCGAAAACAACCGTCAAGATCAGCAACGCGGTCGTCGCAATGTAATCGATCAGCGGCGGCGGCGCCGCCGAGCGATTCATCATCAGGAACGGCGTCAATGGCGGGAAGTAGGACAGCACGCGCGCCCAGGCCGCCGTGGGGTCCTTGACCACCGGCAGCATCAGCGCCAGGGGGAAGACCATGAACATGATGACCGGCACCATGTAGGGCTGCGCCTCCTGAATGTTGTTCACCGCGGCGCCAATGGCCCCGAGTATGGCGGCATAGAACAGGAACCCGAGCACAAAGTAGACGATGAACCAGGCCAGGTTGGCAAAGGTGATGCTCGCGATGAGCGCGTGCACGAACCCGCCGATCGGGAGCCGGCTGCCGAAACCGATCAGTACGCCCAGCAACAGGACCAGCCAGAAACCGACCTGCGTAATCCCCACGAGGGCTACGCCCAGTGTCTTGCCAGCCATGATCTCGCTGGCATCGACCGTCGCCAGGAGGCTCTCGGCGATGCGGCCCGATTTTTCCTCGATGGCAGACATCATCAGCAATTGCGAGATCGACATGATGGCGATAAAGAGCAGGTACACATAACCGACGGGCAGGTACTGCGCCGCCTTCTCCGCGGCGGTGGCTTTTTTTGCCCCTGATTTCGTGACCAACTGGCTATGAAAATCGACCGATGATTTCAACCACTCGGCCTTGGCGACCGGCAAGCCCACTTCGGTCACCTTGCGCGCCTGCACGACGGCATTGACCTGGGCCTCGAACCAGTTGCTCAGGTCGGTGTTGGTGAGGTTGCGCGAGGCGTAAGTGTAGCTCGCATCCGCCGCGAGCGGAGCGGCAGGGATGACGAAATACCCGAACAGCTTGCCCTCCGACACGCGTTCCCGGAGCTCGTTTTGCGTGGCCCGGCCGGGTTCGTAGTGATAGCGTGCAATGGCCAGGCTGCCATCCAGCGCCCGCGCCTGCTTCGCATCCAGCGACGCGTACCACTGCGCCAGCGCATGGCGCCGCCGCCAAATCGCCTGCGCGGCAATGCCCGTCTGCGGTGCCGGAGCACCCGCCGCGATCGCCATCGCCAGCGCCTTCCGCCGAGCGGCGTCGAGCTTCGCCGCGTCGGGGGCGATGCTTGCCAGCGGCTTGGGCAGCGCATCGGCAGTACCCGCCTTCTGGTGGACCGTGGAGAGGTCGAGCAATTTCTCGTAGTCGCCCGCGGCGATACGCTCGTTGACCGCCTTCAGTACCCAGCCCGACTGGTCGACCACGGCGTAGGTATGCGCGCTCTGGTACTTATGGATCAGCACCGGCACGAATATGATGGCCAGGAGAATGGCCGGGGTCAGCAACAGGCTGACCCAGAACCGCCGCCGCGCGACGTAAGCCAGGTAATCCCGACGGGCGATCAGGCCGATGTTACGCAGCTTCATGGCGGGCCTCCTCGACGGCGTTCAGGAATATCTGCTTGAGCGATGCCTCGCGGGTATCGAACCGGCGGATGCGCACCCGCGCGACCAGCATTTCGAGCAGCTTCTGGGCATCGGCGTCGGCGCTCAGTTTGAGCTCGGCGTGCTGGCCGGAATCGTCCGCCGAAACCACACCGGGCAACCCGGCCAGATCACCGGGATCGCCTTCGTAGTCGAGCAGCACCGTTCGCTCCGCTGTCGCCTTGACCTCCGAGAGCGTACCGGCCACCTTGCGCTGCCCGTGGTCGATGATCACCACCGAGTCGCAGATCTGCTCCGCGTGCTCGACCACGTGCGTGGAGAAGATCACGCTGCGGCCTTCGCGCTTGTAGCGCTTGATCATTTCCAGCACCAGTTCCGCGTTGACCGGATCGAGTCCCGAAAACGGCTCGTCGAGCACCACCAGGTCCGGATCGTGCAGCAACGTCGCGATAACCTGGACCTTCTGGCCCATGCCCTTCGACAGCTCGTTGCACTTGGAGCCGATCCAGTCGCCCAGGCCGCCCGCCCGCAGGCGCTCCTCCGCGCGCTGGCGTGCCTCGGTGCGGGTGAGGCCCTTGAGCTGGCCGAAGTAGCTCACCATGTCGAGCACCTTCATGTCCTTGTACAGGCCCTTTTCCTCGGGCAGGTAGGCAATGCGCTCGCGCACTTCCAGCGGGTCGTGCCCATCCAGCACCGTCAGCGAGCCGCTGTCGGGCGTGAGGATGCCGGTGATCATGCGCAGGGTCGTGGTCTTCCCGGCGCCATTCGGCCCGAGGAAGCCGTAGATGGTCCCGCCGGGCACGTCCAGCGACAGCTTGTCGACGGCCGTGTGGACGCCGAAGCGCTTGGTCACGCCATCCAGTCTGATGGCATTGCTCATGAATGTCCCTCCCTTTTTACTGGCGGATTATAAGTGTTCATCGTACGTCTCCGGTGTCCTGTTCCAGGTGCCGGAGCATGGCCTGCACCCGGTGAGGATATGGCTGGCGCAGCGGCTGTGCGCAACGTGCGCGACAAAACTGCACCGGGGCCCCTCTCCACGCCACTGCGGCAAGGCGCGCCACAGAACCAGGGCGACCTCCGGCAGCAGGTCCTCTCTCACCGCCGTTTGCGCCTCGTAACTCGCCGCGATGCGTCCCAATATGCCGGCATGGGCCTCCAGCAAGGCACTGAATTCAGCCTCGTCCATGAAGGATTCCCGTTCCGTTGTGAGGCATTGCCGAGTCATCAAACGACTGGGGTCTGGTTTCGAGTCTACTAGTCCCGATCGAGAGCGGAAACCTGACAGAGGATGTCACATAGGCAGGCGTGAAGGCCACCATGGGCTAGACTGCGATCAGGCGTCTACCCTTGGATTCCGATGCACTTTCCCAGGATTCGTCTGGCCCTGCACTGGCAGATCGCCATCGCGATCGTGCTCGCCGGTATCGCCGGCTGGGCCGCCGGCCCGGATGGCGCGCTGTTCGGCATGCGCTGGGCCAGTCTTTTCGACTTCCTGGGCACCCTGTTCCTCAACGCGTTGAAAATGATCGTCCTGCCGCTGATCGCGGCCTCGATCATCGCCAGCATCGCGGGCATGGGCCAGGGCCTGGGACGGCTCGGGGCGCGCACGCTGGGCTTTTATCTCCTGAGCAGCACCATCGCGGTGCTGGTCGGGCTCGTCTGGGTCAATCTGGTGGCGCCGGGGCTGTCCGGCGGCGCGCCCGTGGGCGAGGCGCTCGCCCTGCACGTAAAAACCTCGGGGGTGGCCCAGCATCTCCAGGCCACCGGCTCGCTGGGCGAACTGGCCGACATCTTCAAGCGCATGATCCCCGAGAACGTGCTGGGCGCGGCCTCGGACAACGGCCGCATCCTGGCGGTCATCTTCTTCAGCGTCCTGTTCGGCTACGCCCTGAGCCGTCTGCAGGGCAAGGCCATCGACACCGTCCGGCAATTCTGGGAAGGCGTGTACCAGGTCATGATCAAGATCACCGACTGGATCATGCGCCTGGCGCCGATCGGCGTATTCGGCCTGGTGGCGGGGGTGGTGGCCCAGACCGGCTTCGAGGCGGTACGCCCACTCGCCGTTTTTGCCGTGACCGTGCTGGCGGGCCTGCTCACCCACCTCCTGGTCGTCCTGCCCCTGCTGGCGCTCCTGGTCGGCCGCGTACGCCGGCCCTATCGCCTGTTCCGGCCGATGGCTCCGGCCCTGCTGACCGCCTTCTCGACGGCCTCGTCCTCCGCGACCCTGCCGTTCACGCTGGAAAGCGTGGAGAAGGCGGGCGTCTCGCGGCGCACCGCGAGCTTCGTCCTGCCGCTGGGCGCGACGATCAACATGGACGGCACGGCCCTGTACGAGTGCGTGGCGGTCATCTTCCTCGCCCAGGCCTATGGCGTGCACCTCGGGTTCGCCACGCAGCTGCTCATCGTGGTGACGGCCGTGGTGACCTCGATCGGCGTGGCCGGGATTCCCGCCGCCTCGCTGGTCGCCATCGTGGTCATCATGCACGTCGTCGGCCTGCCGGCCGAGGCCGTGGCCGTATTGTTCGTATTCGACCGCATCCTCGACATGTCGCGGACCGCGGTCAACGTCTACGGCGACGCCACCTGCGCCCTGGTCGTGGCCCGGCTCGGCGGCGAACCGAAACTGCTCGAACCGGCGGCAGACTGAGGGACGAGGCCCTCCAAACCGGGTGCTGCGGCAAGCACGTTAAACTGATGGCTCAATTAATGCCGTACGCCCTAACCATGCATTCGAGACCGTTCTTCCCTCGCCTCGCCCTCGCCCTCGCCCTCGGCCTGCTGGCCCTGCCCGCCCTCGCGGCCACCCAACCGGCGCCGGCCACGGCGAAACACGCGATGGTCGTGACCGCCCAGCACCTGGCCACCCAGGTAGGGGTGTCGATCCTCAAGGAAGGCGGCAACGCGGTGGACGCGGCCGTCGCCGTGGGCTACGCCCTGGCCGTGGTGCACCCCTGCTGCGGCAATATCGGCGGCGGCGGCTTCATGACCCTGCACTTGGCAGATGGGCGCAACCTGTTCCTGAACTTCCGTGAAAAAGCCCCCCTGGCGGCCACCGCCGACATGTACCTCAAGCCCGACGGCTCGGTCGACCACAACGCCAGCCTGCACACCTACAGGGCGGTCGGCGTGCCCGGCACTGTCCTGGGGCTGGACACGGCCCTGAACCGCTACGGCACCATGAAGCGCGCGGCGGTCATGGCGCCGGCAATCCACCTGGCCAAGGATGGCTACGTACTCAAGCCCGGCGATGAGGCCATCTTTGCCCATGCCGGAAAAAAGCTGGAGCAGGATCCGGCCGCGAGCAAGCAGTTCCTGGTCGACGGCCACCTGCCCAAGGCGGGCGAGCGCCTGAAGCAACCCGAGCTCGCGCACACGCTCCAGATGATCGCCGACAAGGGCAGCTCGGCGTTCTACGACGGGCCCATCGCCCAGGCCATCGTCAAGGCCAGCAAGGCCAACGGCGGCCTGCTGACACTCAAGGACTTCGCGGACTACCGCGTCGAATGGCTGCCGCCGATCCAGTGCCATTACCGCGGCTACACCATCGTCTCCGCCCCGCCGCCCAGCTCGGGCGGCATCACCCTGTGCGAGATGCTCAATATCCTTTCCGGTTGGCCGCAGTTCCCGCACTACGCATTCCATTCGGTGCGCGCCGTGCATGACATGGTCGAGGCCATGCGCTTCGCCTACGCCGACCGCAACACCAACCTGGGAGACCCGGACTTCGTCACCAACCCGGCCCGGCGGCTGCTCTCGAAAAAGCACGCGGCCTGGATCCGCTCGCAGATTCCTCCGCTGCGGGCCGTGCCTTCTTCACAGGTTCACGGCGGAAGTGTCACCGTCACCCAGGAAGGCAAGCACACGACCCAGTTTTCCATCGTGGACAGCGAGGGCAACGCCGTCTCGGTAACCTACACGCTGAATTCGCTGTATGGCACCGGGCTCGTGGCGGCGGGCACGGGCATCCTGCTCAACAACGAGATGAACGATTTCACCGCCAAGCCCGGCGTGCCGAACCAGTTCGGCCTGGTCCAGGGCAAGGCCAACGCCATCGCCGGGGGCAAGCGCCCGCTGTCGTCGATGACGCCCACCATCGTGCTCAACAAAAAGGGCAACGTCTTCATGGTGACCGGCAGCCCGGGCGGCTCGACCATCATCAACACCACGATGGAGACGATCTTGAACGTCATCGACCGGGGCATGAACGTCAAGCAGGCGGTCGATGCCCCGCGCATACATCATCAATGGCTGCCTGATATCGTATTCATCGAGCCCCATGCGCTGAAGCCCGAGGCCAGGAGAACACTCGAGAAACTCGGCTACAGCTTCAGGACCATAGCCCACTGGGGCGCCGCGGAGGCGATCGTGATCATGCCCGACGGGACGCTGACAGGCGGCAATGATCGGCGCCGGCCTGCCGGACTCGCCGCGGGCTACTGATACAAGCGACTGGCATGGCGCGGGAAAGCCGCACCGGGCGGCCGCTATCCATCCCGTGCCGAACGGACTGACTGGACGCGCATGAAGGCACTCATACTCGGCGGCGGGATAGCGGGCCTCACCACGGCCTGGTACCTGAGGGAGACAGGCGCCGAAGTCACAGTGATAGACCGCGGCAGAGCACCGGCGAGCGAAACCAGCCATGCCAATGGGGGCCACATCTCCACGCAGAGCGGCAAGCCCTGGACGGGGCCTGCCGAGTTCACGCAATTCCTCAGGCACCCTTTCGAACGTGGCCGCCCGGTGCGCATCCGTCGGGGCGGATTTCCGCAGCTTGCGCCCTGGGCTATGCGTGCCCTCCCCTCGGCCTGGCCGTCCCGCCACCGCCAGCATTGCGAAACGCTCGCCCGGCTCGCCGCCTACAGCCGCGAATGCTTCGATGCACTGGTCAGCGAGCAGGCATTAGACATCGCCCTGGATACACGCGGTACGTACTCCCTGTACCGGACGCCGCGCGCCTTTGCGCGTGCCCGCAGGAACACTCGCCTGGAAACCCTCGGCCCGGGCGAAATCATCGAGCAGGAACCGGCCCTGGCGAACGCGCGCATCAAACCATCCGGCGCCATCCACTACCCGGGGGACGCGACCGGCGACTGCCTTGCCTTCTGCGAACAGCTCGCCGGCCGGCTCGTGACGCGCGGCGTACGGCTGCTCTGGAATACAGGCGCCCGTCGCCTCGAGCGCCCGGCCGGTGGCGGCGTCACGCTCGTGCTTGCCAACGGAGACGCCATCGCCGCCGATGTCTGTGTCATCGCCAACGGCGCCGATGCCGCCCCGTTCCTGCGCCGTCTCGGTGTGCGCCTGCCGATCATTCCCCTGCGCGGCTATACGCTGACCGCGCTGCTTGCCGACGGCGGGCCGGCGCCCGGCCGGTTTGCCGATGCCGAACGCCACATCGTGCTCGCCCGCCTCGGCGATCGCTTCCGTGCCGCGGGCATGGCCGATTTCGACGGCTTTTCGCGTGATGCCCCGGCCGCGCGCCTTGCGCAACTCGAACGCCATGCGCGCGACTGGTATCCCGGCATGGCCGCGCCGGAATTCTGGGCCTGCCTGCGCCCCATCACGCCCGACGGCCCGCCTGTCATCGGCGCCTCCGGCCTGCCGGGCGTGTGGCTGCACACCGGCCTGGGGCCACTCGGCTGGACACTTGCCTGCGGGGCCGCCCGTCTCGTCGCCGACGAGATCACCGGCCGGAAGCCGGCCATCGACAAGAGCGGCCTGACGCGCGAGCGCTTTCGCTGATCCGGGTACACTGCAACGGCATTCGCGGCGGATACGACATGAATTTCAACCAGGCCCGCTTCCTGATCAGTGCCGCCGCCATGCGCGGTCTGCCACCCGACGAGGGCCGCGAAGTCGCCTTCGTGGGGCGCTCCAACGCCGGCAAGTCGAGCGCGATCAACCGCCTGTGCGCCCGGCGGGCACTCGCACGCACCAGCTCGACGCCCGGACGCACGCGACTGCTCAACTTCTTTGCGTTGGACGAGGACGCCCTCGTGCGCCTGGTGGACCTGCCCGGCTACGGGTACGCGAAAGCCCCGAAGATCGAGCAGGCCAAATGGGCAAAACTGATCGAGGCGTATCTGGCCAACCGCGGTTCGCTTGCGGGGCTGGTGCTGCTCGCGGACAGCCGTCTGCCGCTCAAGCCGACCGACGAACAATTGCTCGACTGGTCGCGCGCGAGCGAATTACCTGCATTGGTATTGCTTACCAAGGCCGACAAACTGAGCCGTAACGAGCAGGCACGCGCTGTTGCCAACGCCCGCTCCCGCCTGCCGGCCAACGCCCGGCCGCTCGCCTTTTCCGCCGTATCGGGCCTGGGCCTGGAAGCGGCCCGGGACTGGATCGAGGGCCACCTGGCCTGAGCCCGGAAACCGGGCATTCATCCGCTTCGTGAGGCATAAAAAAAGACCCGGCGGAAAGACCGCCGGGTCAGTCACTTCCGGCTTGGGGTTGCCGGTTTCCGCTCTAGGGAGGGGGGAGCGGAAAGAGCACCATGTGGCGCTCGATATATATGATACTAGTTTTTCCGGAAAGTTCCTAAATGAGTGACATTTTTTGTCATCCTTGTAAGGGGCTGAAAAAAAAGAATTTTCATCCATGCAAAGTGCGGCGCCAGGTGGGACGCCAATGCTGGCGCCATCATGAGCCAGGCGTTTTACGACGTGGTCCGGACGCTGGCATCCAACTCGTGCCCTTATCATTACCGGGCGGCGCGACGGACCCTCGGACGGCCGGATGGCAGCGCCGTCCGGGCGCTTTTTCACGGTTACCGGCTCACACTGCCGCCATGACCCCAAAGGCGGCTCAAGCCTGAATCCACCGGGGTTGCCGGAGGCAAACCTAGTGTTATACTAATGTATAACAGTCTTGTGGTATCACCGATGCGACCCTTCAGTTTTACGCTTATTGCCTGCCTCGCCCTCCTGATGCTCCCCACCGCCCGCGCGGCAGGCAACCACCGCAAAACCAAAACCTCACCGGTCATACCGGATATCACGCCCTGGCTCGGGGCGAACGGCAAGCCCGGCCCGACCGCCTGGGCGCATGCGACCCACTTCTCGATCGCCTACGAGATCAATCCGGCGCATAATGCGCCCGCCCCGGTTTCCACCCAGGCAGCGATCGGCTATACGGCAAAGGCGCTCTGGCTGCGTTTCCTGGCCAGCGACCCACATCCCGATAACATACGGGTGCAGTACCGCGAACACGACAATATCTCGAGTTCCTCGGACGGCTTCGTCGGCTTGTTCTTCAGCCCGTTCAACGATACGCAATGGGCCTACGAATTCTTTTGCACCGCGGGCGGTGTCGAATGGGATGCCTTCCGCCAGCGGAACAACGAGTATTCCTCATTCAACGCCGTCTGGTCATGCCATGCAAAGCGCACCGCCACCGGTTACGAAGTCGTGATGGAGATCCCGTTCAGTTCGATCAAGTTCCCGCACAGCGATAAACCCCAGGTCTGGCGGATGCTGCTCTTCCGCAATTGGCCGCGTAATCTTCGTCATCAGTTAGCCGGCAATCGCTTCGACTACAACAGCAACTGCACCTTGTGCCAAGCACAGGTCGTTCGCACTGCCACCCCGGTTACCGCGGGTTCCGCCAACTTCCAGCTGATTCCCGCGATCACGGTCATACGCACCGATATGCATAGCAACGCATCCGGCGGACTCGAGAACGGATCGCCCGTCGTCAAGGGCAGCCTCGATGCCCGCTGGATACTGCGCCCGGACCTTGAATGGGCCGCGACCATAAACCCCAATTTCTCGGAGGTTGCCCCGGATACGCTGCAGCTCAACGTCAACCGCCAGTTCGCGCTGTTTTATGCCGAGAATCGCCCCTTCTTCCTGCAAGGGACGCAAGTATTCAATACGCCGGGGTTCATGCAAGGCTCCGACACCTTTGGCACGTCCGGCAGCCTGGTGGACACACGGGCAATCGTCGACCCGCGCTGGGCAACCAAGCTCGTCGGACAGGTCGGCGCGAATGCCATCGGCGTGCTTGCCGCCAACGACTCCGCCACAAACATCGTGCTGCCCGGTTCCCAGAGCTCGACGATCCAATCTTTCGATTTCAGCAGCCGCGATGCCTTGCTGCGCTATCGCTACGACACCGGCAACTCCTCCGTCGGCATCCTTGCAACGGGACGGGAAGGCGGCGGTTACAACAACGGGCTCTATGCCTTCGACACGAGTTGGCAACTTGATCCCAGCGACACGCTGACAGCCCTATTCGGATCCTCTACTACGACTTATCCCACGACCGTCGCCAATACCTTCGGCATCGCGCCGGGCACCATCACGGGCAATGCTTGGACCGCAAACTTTGCCCGCAGCCGCAGACACTACAACTTCCAGGTCACCGCGACCCACGTCGCCAACGACTTCCGCGCCGACATGGGCTATTTGCCGCAGGTCGGCTATGACGAAGCCGCTGCCCAGGGCGAGTACGATTTCTACGCCCCGGACAAGAGCTGGTACCAGAACGGCGGCTTCGGGGGCTTCGCAAACTGGACCCGCACGACGGGCGGCGGCCCCGTGCTCGACCGCCGGATGCGGATTTACGCTTTCGAGCATGGCCATTTCCAGACCCATTTCATTTTTTATGCCACGCACGACGAACAGTACTTCGGCGGCAAGACATTCTCGCTAAATCAGTATGAATTCGACGCATCCGCCCAGCCGACCAATTGGCTCAACGGTCAGATAAACCTCATCGGCGGCGATGGCGTGGACTATGTCGAGGCCCGCAAAGGCGGTCTGCTATCGCTCTATGCTTCGTTAGGTTTCTCCCCCGGCCGGCACGTCGAGATCAACCTGGTCAACAATTTCGAACGCCTCAACGTTGCGGGTGGGCGTCTTTATACCGCGAATCTCTATGACCTGCGCGTAGCCTGGCATTTCACGTCGCACCTGTACCTGCGCGCCATCGCGCAGGAGCAGAACGTGCGCAACAATACCGCCCTCTATCCGCCAGGGACGTCCAGCCGCACGCGCAACCTCGCGACGCAATGGCTCGTTGGTTACCAGCTCAATCCCTGGACGGCTGTTTTCGCGGGTATGGCCAATGGTTATATCGGCACTGGCTCGAGCGGACTCGTCACCCAGCAGCGGACGTACTTCCTGAAGGCGAGCTATTACTTCCAGCCCTGAGCGTCCACAAGCGGATGCACGGAACACCTGATCGGCAGTATAGTTGAAGCCCTTTTGCCAAGGCTGATCACGATGCGTCCATCAACGGTCCCCGCGCTTCTTGGCCTGGGCCTGCTCACCGCCTGCGCGGCGCAGCCCACACCCGCCCCCCGAGCAACCCAGGCACATCCGACCGTTTCCGCCATGGTCGCGAGCTCCGCCGGGAGCCACCTGCACGCATTGATGGCACATGCCTGGCGGCAGAAAATGCGGAACAACCCCATGGAAGCCTCGCTCGACGGCGACCATCGCTACGACGACCGCTGGGGCGACCCGAGCCGCGCCCAGCAGCAAAAGGAAATCCGCGAGATGCGGGACAACTTCGCGGCGCTCGAAAAAATCGATCCCGCGCAACTCGACCCCGAGGACAAGCTCAACTACCGCCTGTTCAAATTCCAGTTGCAGGACAACCTGGCCGGAGCCGGGATGCGAGACAGCGACCAGGGAATGATCACCCAGCTGTGGGGGCCACAGCTCATGGCCGGCAGCGTCAAGCAACTGCGCTTCGAGTCCCTCGCCGATTACCAGAACTGGCTCAAGCGCCTGCAGGCCTTCGGCGCCTACATGGATGCTTTCACCCAACGGCTGCGGGAAGACGTCGATGCGGGTATTACCCAGCCACGTGTGGTCATGAAACGCATACCGGCCGAGATCCGCGGCGCCATCAGGAAACCCGGGGAAAGCGGCTTCTATGCCCCATTCAAGCATATGCCCTCGGCCATCCCCGCGGCCGAGCAGGACAAACTGCGCGTGGCCGCGAAGAAGGCCATCGCCGATGTCGTCAACCCGGCTTACGAACGCTTTGAGGTATTCTTCAAGAACGACTACCTGCCGCACGCGCGCTCGCACGTCGGTGTATCAAGCCTGCCGGACGGCAGGGCCTACTACACCTACCTCGTGCACCACTTCACCACCACCGACATGAGCCCGGCCCAGGTGCACCAGCTCGGCCTGAAACAAGTGAAACGCATACACGGCGAAATGGAGGCCGTGTTCAGGAAAATCGGCTTCAAAGGCAGCTACCGGCAGTTCCTGCACTACCTGCGCACCAGTCCGAAGTTCTATTACAAGGACCCGAAGCGGCTGCTCGAGGCCTACCGCGCCGCCACCAAGCGCGTGGACCCGAACCTGGTCAAGATCGCGAGCGTGTGGCTCCTGCCGCGCGTCCCCTACGGCGTGCGCCCGATCCCCGCGGCCCTGGCGCCCAACACCTATCCCGCCTACTCGGTGCCGCCGGCCGGTGACGGCAGCGTGGCTGGCTACGTCGGGGTGAATCTCTACAAGCCGGAGACCCGCCCCACCTACGACATCCAGGTACTGATGTGCCACGAGGGCCGTCCCGGGCACCAATTGCAGATACCCGTGGCGATGCAGCTGCATGGCCTGCCCGCCTTCCGCCGCTTCGCCTATTACAACGTCTACGGCGAAGGCTGGGCGCTGTATTCGGAAAGACTGTGCAACGAGCTCGGGCTCTATGACAACCCATACTCCAAGTTCGGCTATCTCAACTACCAGATGTGGCGCGCGGTGCGCCTGGTCGTGGACACGGGCATCCATTACTACGGTTGGAGCCGGGCGAAAGCCGTGCACTACATGCAGGAAAACACGGCGCTGTCGAACCAGAACATCAGCACCGAGATCGACCGCTATATCGTGTGGCCCGGCCAGGCGCTGTCCTATATGACAGGCGAATTGCACATCCTCAAGCTGCGCAAGGAAGCCGAAGAGAGACTGGGCGCCAAGTATTCACTGCGCGACTTCGACGATGTCGTTCTCGGCGAAGGCAGCCTGCCCATGGCCGTGCTGACCAGCGTGGTCAACCGCTGGATCGAGCGCACGCTGGCGGGCCATCCAGCCGACGAGCTGCCCTATTCGGACAAACCACGCACGCTCGAACCGGCAACCGGCGCGGACCCCGCACCGGCGGCTGATCCCGCGCCCGCGCCCCCCCCGGCCGCGTCCCGGCCGGCAACGTATGTGATCGAAGGCGCCACGCTGACCGCGCCCGACATGCTCAAGCTGCGATACAGCGCTGGCTACGTCCCGTGTTACGGAAAGCTGGGCAAAGTGGAAGTGCATGCAAGCGGCAAGCAGGTCACCATAACGCTGCATCGCGTCTATCCGCAGCCGCCCAATCCCGGCCAGGCCTGCCCGCAATACCTCGCGGTCAAGTGGGCCACGGTCAAACTCGACAAGCCGCTGGGCAGCCGCGCCGTGATCGACGGCGCGAATGGCAAGGAAGTTCAGGTAGGGCACTGAATCGGCAAAAACCGAACCCGGCAGCCATGCTCCCAACTTGCAGTGCCCTGCGGCGAACCCGCGTAACGCGGGTTCGCCGTCCCGTTCTTGAAACGGTGCTATAGTTTTTGCATGTGATCGGCGCACAAAACAAGCGCTGACACGCGCCCGGTAGATATACAAAGGTTGCGCGCGAAACGCCGCAAGCCGGGAGGAGGAGGGCAGGCACGCATGCCAGAGGGAGACAATAACCGATTACGGAAGCCGCTTCCGCCCAAGTTGGTGCGACCACGCCTGCACCGCGCCCACAGGCGCCAGCGACTGATACGCAATCTGAGACAACGGCTGCGCCATTCGATGGTCTGGATAAGCGCCGGCCCGGGCTTTGGTAAAACCGTATTGGCGAGCACCTACGCCGAGTCACGTAAAAAACCCTGCCTGTGGTACCGAATCGACCATCGCGACTGCCAGTCCGCCACATTCTTTTACTATCTGCGCCGTGCTGCGATTGCAGCCGTCGGGACCAAAGCCGCGGATCTTCCGCAGTTGACCCCGGAATACTTCCATGGCCTCGAAGTTTACGCACGTAATTTTTTCGAACGCTTCTTCCAACTCATCGAACCGGACACCTTACTGGTATTCGACGACTGCCACGAATTGAACGGTGGCACCGTCACCGAGTCCCTGCTTACGGCAGGGCTCGAACAGGCTCCGCAGTCGCTCGAGATCCTCCTGATCGGGCGCCACCCCCCAGATCCGGCGTTCACACGCCTCGTGGCCAACGAATCCCTTGCCATCATGGAAGGCGAGATGCTGTCACTCAGCCCGGAAGAGGCACGCGCCATTGCGCGGCAACGTTCGAATACACGCATTAGCCCCGAACGCGTGGATGCCATCTACAGGGAGACCAAGGGCTGGGCTGCCGGGTTTACCCTTTCCCTGGAGAGAACGGCTTCTGACGAGTCAATCCCGACACTGCCCTCCAGGCATCTGTTCGAGTACTTCTCCACCGAAGTGTTGTCCGGAATCGACTCGCATACACGCGACATACTGCTAAAGAGCGCATGGCTTCCGAGAATGCCGAAAACATTGTTGCTCAGGCAATGCAACGACCCGATGGCCGCCGCAACAATCGACGAACTTTGCAGGAAGAATTACTTCACGAGCCGCATTCTCGGCTGCGAACCGACATATGAATATCACCCCCTGTTTCGCGATTGCCTGCTGCGCCACGCCCTCCGGCACTGGCCCCCCGCCCGCGTAGAGGAAATTCGCAGGCATACCGCAGCATTGCTGATTGAATCCGGGCTGTATGAAGAGGCCCTCGAACTGCTCGTGGAGCTGGCCGATTGGTCCCGGGTCGCCGGGATCATCGAGACCCAGGCGCCTGCCTGGCTCGCCGAGGGCCGCGGCCAGGCTATCGAGTCGGCATTGAACATGATGCCGGAACCGGAAATAACCCGGCGGCCCTGGCTGCTTTTCTGGCAGGCGACCTGCCGGCTGCCGTTTGATTTGCAGACGGCACGAAAACAGTTCGCCCGGGCTGAGTCGCTGTTCCGGGAACAGGGCGAGCATGCGGGGCAACTATTGTCCTGCGCCTCGATACTGGAGAGCTACTTTCACGCGCGTAGCGCCTTCCATCAACTGGATGCCTGGATCGAGAAAGTCGAAACCCTGCTGCAGGCGCAGCCGCAACTTCTCCAGAGCCCGGATATCGAAGCCCGCGTCACAGGCGCCATGTTCTCGGCCTACATGGCACGGCGACCCGACGGGCCAGCCTTTGGAAAATGGATAGCCCGGGCCGAGCACTTGATGCTCCACACCGACGACGAATTGCTCAAGCTGGGCCTCGCCACCCATCTGGTGGCGTATTACGCCTGGTGGACGGGCGACAGCACCCGTGCCGGTGCGATCGTGGACGCTATCGAACCCGGCAAACAGGACGCCGGCACGGCGCCGTTGAAACACATCGTCTGGAGCGGCGCCTCGGCCATCAACCGTTGGTCCCGGCTGGACTTCTCCGGCTGCATCACGGCGGCACAAAACGGGCTGAAAATTGCCTCGGGCCACGGCATTCACTTATGGGACTTCCTGTTGCTGGCCCAATGCGCCTGGGGCGCGATCTTTCTCGGCGAGGAAAGCGAGGCGGAGGCCTTTCTCGGGCGAATGGCCGCCGCGCTCCAACCCGGGCATTACCTGGACGCGTCCCACTACCATTTCCAGCGTTTCATTCTCGCCCTGCGCGGGAACGACACGCCGGCCATGGAGGCGCACTCCCGGATCTCCCTGGATTACGCACGCCTGGCGGGGGATCCCTGGGCCGAAGGCCTGGGCCTGGTCGCCCACGCACGCGCCTGCGCCGCACGCGGCGATACCTGCTCTGCCCGGCACCTGCTCGACGATGCCACAAGCCGGGTCCGAGGCGAAGCAGGAAACACGATTAGGTATGCAGCGCTCCTCGCCCACGCCGAAATGAGCTTCGATGCGGGCAAACCCGGAGCGGGACTGGCGGAGTTGCGCAGGCTCATGAAGTTCGCCAGCCGGAAAAATATCGTGTACTCGAACTGGGAAAGGGATTCGATCATGGCCGACCTCTGCGTGCGGGCATTGGAAAACGACATCGAAACAGACTACGTGCTCCGCCTCATCCGCCTGCGCCGAATGACGCCGCGTGAACCGCCCCGGCACCTGGACAACTGGCCCTGGCCGATCGAAGTCCTTACTCTCGGGCGCTTCGAAATTCTGGTGGAAGGGAAACCGCTGCGCTTCGCCGGCAAGAGCCAGAAACGTCCCCTTGCGCTACTCAAGGCCCTGGTTGCCATGGGCGGACAAAATGTGCCCGAAACCCGGCTTGCCGACGCCTTGTGGCCGGACGCGGAAGGCGACGCCGCGCAGCAGGCCCTCGCCACCACACTGCATCGGCTGCGCCAGCTGATCGGAGCCGATGCCGTGCACCGCCAGGATGGAACCCTGAGCCTGGATCCCGCACTCTGCCGGGCGGACCTGTGGTCCTGCGAGTGCCACCTGGACCGGGCAGAGGATGTTATCCATACCGACCCCGGAGCCGCCTATGCAGCCATGCAGGCGGCCTTGGCCTTGTACCGGGGCCCGTTTCTCGACGGCGGCGACGATGCATCATGGGCATTGGCTCCACGTGAACGGCTACGTAACCGCCTCTTGCGCGACCTGGTCGCTACTGCGGAATCACTACAGGAAAACAACCGGACAGCCGATGCAATCGACTGCCATGAGCGCGGCATCGCCCTGGACGAGCTTGCCGAGGAATGCTACCGCGGCCTGATGCGCTGCCATCTGGATAACGGTCATCACGCCAGCGGCCTCGTGGCCTACCGCCGGTGCCGGGAGGCACTCCAGCGCGGCTTGGGCATAAGTCCCAGCGCGGATACAGATGCGCTCTACCAGGCACTCCAGCGCTGACGAACCCCGGGCGGCCGGCATCCCGGCAGTCATCCCAGCCATACGTACCCGATCTGTAATCCACCCGTGACTAGGGTCGGAGGCAAAGCCCTTGGGGAAGCCAGTGGCCGGAAACAGGGAGGGCGGCGTCGCGAGTTACGTGGTGCGCATCTATCGGCGCATCACGAACCGCGACAGCGGTAGTGACGCTCTCACCGGGCTAGTCGAGGACGTACATAACAACGAGAAACGGGCTTTTCACAACATGGACGAGTTATGGGAAATCCTGCGATCCCCCGGAAACAAGGGCCGCAGCGACAACAACAGGCCTCCTTCCCCTTAGCCCCGCTCAATATTCAGGCATTGGAACACGAGGATCTATGGCATGAAATTCAGATATCTATTCTCACTTCTGGCCCTGTGCGGCTTGCCCGTTGTCTGCATGGCAACGAAGCCGGCCCCACGCACCGTAAACATCACTTTCACCGTGAACAGCGTGGCCGACAGCGTCGACGCCAATCCCGGCGACGGCGTCTGCCAGGACCTCAGCGGGCAATGCTCGCTGCGCGCCGCCATCATGGAAGCCAACGCCGTGGCCGGCCCGGACACCATCGTTTTCGACCCGATCACGGACGGCCAACCGCAGTTGCTTCAGCTGCACGGCGCCGGCGAAGACGCGGCGGCCACCGGCGACCTGGACATTACCGACGGCTTGACCATTACCGGCAACGGAACCGACAAGACCATTATCGACGGCGACGCCGCCGACCGCGTCTTCGATATCCTGCCCGCCTCCGGCACCATTACCGTGGAGATCGACGACCTCACCGTACAGAACGGCAATGGGGTGACCAAGGGCGGCGGCCTGGAGGTCCGGTGCGCCACACTGGTCCTCAACGGCGATCTGATCGAGAACAACCTGGCCCTGAACGCGAGCGGAACTGCCCTCGGCGGAGGCATTTACGGCGTGGGCTCCCCGGTCACGCTCGACCATACCATTGTGAAGAGCAACAACGCAGACGCGAACACTGGCGGACTCGGCGGCGGCATAGCTACGGAAGCCGGTACCGTGTCCGGTTGTACGAGCGACCTCCACATAATCGACGGAAGCCTTGTCTCCAACAACGTCGTCCAGGGCGGCTCGACAGGCCTGAGCTCCGCTGTAGGCGGCGGCGTGGCCACCTACAACTCACCGCTGACAATGGATTCCAGCGCAGTCCGAGACAACTTGGCAACAGACACCAGCTCCGGCGGAAACGCATACGGCGGCGGAATCGGGAGCTTTGGCAATACTAGCAATGGGGTTTATTCGATCAGCAACAGTGAAATCAGCGGCAACACTGTCCACGGCTACACTTTTGCCTTTGGCGGTGGCATGGACAGCGAGTACGTGACTGCGGACTCTTCTCTCGTCAATACGACAATTTCGGGCAACTCGGCCATGGCCGACAGTGGAAGCGCCTACGGCGGGGGCATCAGCATGGACAGCACGCCTACGGGAGTCACCGAATCGCTTGACAATGTCACGATCGCAGGCAACTCGGTCAGCGCCACAGGCTCCGGTGGCGGCGGACTCGACGTTTACAGCAACCAGGGCACCGTGCTTTTGCAAGACTCCCTCGTCTCCGGCAATACGGACGCCAGCGCCACGGCGCCGGACTGCTACGGATCCTTCGGGGGCACACTCGCCTCGGGCGGCTACAACCTGATCGGCGACGGTACGGGTTGTACTTTCTCCAACGCCACTGGAGACCAGATCGGCACGGGCTCGGCTCCGATCGACCCGCTGCTCGGGGCACTCGCCGACAACGGCGGCAAGACGCAGACAATGACGCTGCTCGCCGGCAGCCCTGCCGTGGACGCCGGCAATCCCGCGGGCTGCGCCGATGCATCGGGCGCGGTCCTCACGCGGGACCAACGCAACTATCCACGGCCCGAGGATGGCAATGCCAGCGGCACGGCCATATGCGACATCGGCGCCTACGAACATGCGGCAGACACGCCGCCTTCCGCGAGCGATGGCTCAGTCACGACGACTCCCAATACCGCGGCCACCGGCGTCCTCATGGCCAGCGATGGCGACAACGATTCGCTGACCTACAGCATCGTGTCGCAACCCGCGCATGGCACGGTCACGATCAACAACTCGGCCACAGGAGCCTTCAGCTACGTCCCGGCGGCCAAATACAAGGGCAGCGATTCTTTCACGTTCTCGGTCAACGACGGGTTCGTCGATTCCAACGTTGCGACAGAAACCGTCACGGTCAATGCGGCGCCCAGTAGTGGCGGCGGCGGCGGCTTTGGAGCACTGGCGCTGATCGCACTTTTGCTGCTGACCCTGCTACCCAAGCCGGGCAACAAGCGCCTGCGCCAATAATCGGCATAGGCCTGCTCGACGCAAGCCCCGGCGCCGCGGTTGACTCCTCGGCGCCGGGGGCTTCTCCTGTCACCTCAGAGGCCGACCGCCTTTCTCCTTCGCCCCCCGGGCAACAGGCGGGTGATGCCAAACAGGCGCAGCATCCGCCGTTCGTAGCCGGCCTCGCTCTTGCCCCGCCGCATCTTGTACAGAAAGTAATACTCGAAGGCGACCTTGGCCCAGTGTACCCATCGCCCCCCCTTCGCCCAGGTCACGTTACGCGGCGGGATCTGCGGCAGGGCCACGAAGGCTATGCCCTTGTTGCCCATGTCGGCGAGGCAGATGGCATTCCAGGTGGCCCGCGCCTCGGGCTCCTTGCCCGCCATGTCCGCGGTCATGTTCTCCACGATCGCGGTCACCATGGATTCGATCATGTAGCCGGTCTTCGGCGCCCCCGTCGGAACCGGGGTCTGCTCGACCGGCGGAATGGCCACGCATACGCCGGCCGAATAGATATTGGGGTACTTCGGATTGCGCTGGTATGCATCGATCTGAACGAAGCCCTTGGAGTTGCATAACTCGGTCGCGGCCGCGACGGCATCGACGCCTTTGAAGGAGGGCAGCAGCATGCTGAACTTGAACGGCAAATCGGTCTCGTACCTGGGCGCTCCCGTGTCGTCATGTTCGGTCACGTGCATCTGGCCATCCTCGACGCGATCCACCGTGGCATTGGTAATCCACTTGATATCGTGCTCGCGCATGGCGGACTCGAGGATGCCCTTCGAGTCGCCGACACCGCTCAGGCCCAGATGGCCGACATAAGGCTCGCTGGTCACGAAGGTGATCGGTACCTCGCGGCGCAGTTGGCGCTGGCGCAAATCCCGGTCCAGGATCAGGGCGAACTCGTAGGCGGGACCAAAGCAGCTTGCGCCCTGGACCGCCCCCACCACGATGGGACCGGGATTCTCCAGGAACGACCTGTAAGCGGCATAGGCTTTCTCCGCATGGTCCAGGGTGCAAATCGACTGGGTATAACCGCCATCGGGGCCCAGGCCCGGTATGGCATCGAAAGCCAGCTTCGGGCCCGTCGTGATGACGAGGTAGTCGTAGCGAACGGTGGAGTCGTCGGCCAGAAGTATCTGGTTGTCTCCCGGCATTACTTCTTTCGCCGCCTGCGCCACGAAATGAATGCCTTTTTTGCGCGTAACCTTCTCCAGGTCAACCACGATCTTGTCGGGCCGACGCCAGCCCACGGCTACCCAGGGATTGGACGGCACGAACTGGAACGTCGTGGCGTTGTTGACCAGGGTGACTTCGTGGTGTTTGCCAAACCGACTCTTCAATTCCAGGGCTGCGGGCAGCCCACCGAGTCCGGCTCCGAGTACTACGATCTTCGACATTTCCCGACTCCTGCCGCATTCGCGGTCATCTTGCTTAAAGGATTGCATCAAGCCTGCGATCACGCCTTGATCTGCATCAACGGTCATTCCTACCCTCCGTGCTATATCGATCAAGGCGGATTCGAAAAAGGACTTGTGTATTAGCTAATACTAATTTAGAATATACTTATTAATAGCCCGCAGGGCAACCCTCAAACCGCCGCCATGCGGCAGGAGCTAGACATGAACATCGATCGTTGGGTTTTTCGCATCGCCGGCCTGCTGGTGCTCGCCAGCATCGCCCTGGGCGTCTGGGCCAGCATCTATTGGCTGTGGTTGGGCGTATTTGTAGGCGCCAATATGCTGCAGGCCTCATTTACGGGGTTCTGCCCGCTGGCAAAAATCCTTGCCGCAATGGGCGTCAAACCCGGCATGGCGTTCTGCAAGCGCCAGGAATCCTGAATCTCTGACTACCCTCGGAGGCATATAAAACATGAATCCTCGAAAGAAAGCATCCAGGAACCGCACACCGGACGTGAACGTAAACGAGATGAGCAAGCACGCCGACGAGGCGGAGACCCTGCTCAAGGCCCTGGCCAGCACACCCCGGCTCATGGTGCTGTGCAACCTCACGGCCGGGGAGAAGGCCGTGGGGGAATTGCTGGACGCCATACCGCTCAGCCCCTCGGCGCTCTCCCAGCACCTGGCCATCCTGCGCGCGCAAGGCTTGGTGACGACACGGCGCCACGGCCAGACCATTTACTACAAGCTTTCCGAAGGGCCGGCCCTGGACATCATCGACGTGCTCTACACGGCTTATTGCCAGCCGCGTAAAAAGCGTCGGGCCAACAAGAAACGATAAGGAGGTTGCAACGTGCGCAGTATTGCTGTCATCGGCAGCTTCCTGGCTGCTGCTTCCTGGCTGCTGGCCGCTCCGCCCGCAGCAAGCGCAACGGGCGCGGTGCAGCTCGACTTCCGCCAGGCCGTCAAGCTGACCCTGGCATCGAGCCCCAGCCTGCGGGAAAGCCGCGGCCAGTTGAAAGCCGCACACGGGGCGGCAACAGCTGCGAAGGGGATGCGCTGGCCACGGCTGAGCGCCTCGTTGGAAGCCTCGCGCAGTAACGATCCGCTCAACGTGTTCGGCGCAAAGCTAAGCCAGCGCGATGCCACATTCGCCGACTTCGGCGCCGACCAGTACACCGGCCCCGGTTCCGTGAACGTGGCGCCGCAGTCGCTGAACTACCCCGGCGCCTACAACAACTTCAATACGAGCGTGCAGATCGAATGGCCACTGTATGCCGGCGGCCGCACCGGCGCTGCGATCTCCGAGGCCGAGGCACAGATCAAGGCGGCCCGCAACGGCAATATTGCGGCCCGCCAGGGGGTGATCTTTTCGGTGCTGCGTGCCTACGAAGGCGTGCGTGCCGCGGATGCCGAACTAACCGTGGCCAGGCATGCCCGGGCCGCGGCGGCTTCCTACCTTTCCACCGCGCAGAAGCGCTACAAGCAGGGTACGGCCCTCAAGAGCGACCTGCTGACCGCGCAGGTCAGCTACGACCAGAGCCGCCTGGCCGAGCGTAGCGCGCAGGACCGGCTGGACAACGCGTGTGAGTACCTGCGCATACTGACGGGGCTGCCCGAAGGCACCGAGATCGCCATCGGCAGCCCCGCCGAGCCCGACATGCCGACGGCACCGCTGACCGAGTTGAAGAGCGAGGCGAGCGTGCGCAATCCGACACTCGCCGCGCTGCGCGACCAGGTCAGTAGCAGCCGCGCTGCCGTATCCGGAGAGAAAGCCGCCTACCTGCCCCGCTTCTCCCTGGTCCTGCGGCGCGACTGGAACGATCGTACGCTGGGGCTTTCCGCGCCTTCCTACACCGTCGCCGGCGTGGTCTCATGGGACCTGTTCGACTTCGGCACGCGCCGCGGCAGCGTCGCCCAGGCCACGGGCAAACTCGACAGCGCAGAAGGCCGCTTCGATGCCTACAAGCAGAGGCTGCTGATCGAGGTGGACCACTCCTGGCGCACGGCGCGGGAAGCGGCCGACCGCGTCGAGGTCAGTCAGAACGCCGTGGCCCAGGCCGGGGAGGCCCAGCGCATACTCAAACTGCGCTTCGGACAGGGCCTGACCACGATCACCGAACTGCTCGACGGCCAGGCCCGGCTGCAGCAGGCACAAGCCAACCTGGTCTCGGCCCGCTACCAGTTGCGGGTCAGCCGCGCGGCGCTGCTGGCCGAGCTGGGCATGCTCGACCTCTCCCACATCAACGCCCCCGCCTCGCAGTCGACGTCCGCACCGGCCACGACCCAAATACCCGGAGATTCGGAATGAACCGTCCTTATTCGCGCCTTTCGGTGTTGCTCCTGACGCTGACGCTGGGCGCCTGCGGCGCCTCGCAGTCCGGCAACGGCGAGGACTCGAGTGCCGCGGTTGCCGCGCCCGTCAGTGTCCTCGCCCCGGCGCAGGCCACCGTGTACGAGGCTTCGCCCGGCAACGTCGCCGCCACCAACTCCGCGCGCATCGCCTCGCGCCTCACGGGCTACGTCCAGGCCCTGCACGCGGACGTGGGCGATACGGTCAAGGCCGGTCAACTGCTGCTGACCCTCGACAACCGCGACGTGGAAGCGCAGGTCGCCCAGGCGCGCGCGGCGTTGAACCAGGCACGCGCCTCCCTGGCCGACGCGAAGTTCAACTACGACCGCTATTCCAGCCTGTACAAGCAGGATGCCGTCACCCGCCAGCAATACGAAAGCGTGAAGCGCAACTACGCCGTCGCGCAGGCGGGCGTCAAGGCAGCCAACGCACAACTGGAACAGGCCGACGCCGAACGGGCCTACGCCGAGGTGCGCGCCCCGTTCGCCGGCGTCGTCACCGCCCGCTATGTGCAGCAGGGCGATCTCGCCACGCCCGGCAAGCCCCTGATCGAGATCCAATCACCGGGGCACCTCGAGGTCCACACCCAGGTTTCCAACAGCGCCTACGCCGCCCTCAGGGTGGGCGATCTGGTGCAGGTCGTTGGCACGGGCGTGCAGACGACGGCCCGGGTGCTGCGCCTGAGCCCGGCCGCCGACCCCTCCACCGAGACGCATCTGCTCAAGGCCGCGCTGCCCGCCGATACCAAACTCGGCGCCGGCGACTTCGTCCGCGTGCGCGTTCCGGTCGGTACACGCAAGGCGCTGTTCGTGCCCGACACCGCACTCGTCGAGCGCGCGGGCATCCCTGCCGTATTCGTCGTGGACAAGGCGGATTACGTGCACCTGCGCATGGTGCGAATCGGTGAACAGGGGCACGGCCGCAGCGAGATCCTCTCGGGACTGGCGGCGGGCGAGCGTTTCGTCACCCATCCCACCGATGCGCTGGCGAACGGCGCGCGCATCAACCCGGAGCAACGTTGAGATGGCACGGAGGCTGCCGCCACTGAATGCCGTCGGAAGGCTGACCCAGCGCTTCCTCGGCTCCAAGATAACGGTCCTGCTGATGATCGCGGCGGCGCTGTTCGGGATCATGGCGATCCTGTTCACGCCGCGCATGTACAACCCGGAAATCTCGGTGCCCGCCGCGAACGTGGTCGTGCGCTTCCCGGGTGCCTCGGCACAGGAAGTGCACAACCAGGTGATCCGCCCTCTGGAAAACCTGATGGCCGCCATTCAGGGCGTCGACCACACCTATGGCTACGCCGTCAACGACATGGGCGTGGTCACCGTGCAGTTCAAGGTGGGCGAAGACCCGCAGCGCAGCCTGGTCAAGGTCTACGACCAGATCTCGCGCAACCTGAACCGCATACCGCCGGGCGTGTCCCAGCCGCTGATCCAGTCGACCAGCATCAACGACGTTCCCATCGTCACGTTGACGCTGAGTTCGCCGCGCATGAGTACGGCGATGCTGCGCAGCCTGGCCCTGCGCGTCACCGATAGTCTGCGCAACGTCCCCGACGTGGGCGATACCAAGGTCTACGGCGCCTCGCCGACGGCGGTCACCGCCTGGCTTGATCCCGCCCACCTCGCCGCCACGGGTATTTCGCTCAGCCAGCTGCAACAGGCCCTGCAGGCCTCCAACGTCACGCTGCCCACCAGCCGCCTCGTGTCGGACAACCGCGAGACGGCGGTGCGCATAAGCGGTGACATCGGCGACGCCAGCCAGGTCGGTGCCATCGTGATCGGCACACATGAGGGCAAGCCAGTGTTCCTGCGCGACGTCGCCAAAATCCAGGAAGGGCCGGCCAAACCACGCGAATACGGGTTCATCGGCTACGGCCCCGCCGGTACCACGGCGGCTTCGCCCGACGCGGCGCACGCGGTGACCATCGCCATCGACAAGCGGGCCGGCACCAACAGCGTCACCGTCGCCAACGAGGTGCTGTCGCGCCTGACCGAACTCAGGCACAGCGCGATTCCCGACGACGTAAACGTCGGCATCACACGCAACTATGGACACAAGGCGGACGAGGCCGTGAACACGCTGATCGAGCATCTCGGCATCGCCGTGATCTCGGTCGCCATCATCCTGTTCCTGTTCCTCGGCTGGCGCGAAGCTTCCATCGTCACCTTCACGGTACCGCTGGTGCTAGCCGTCGTGCTCGGCGTGGACTGGGTCATCGGCCAGACCATCAACCGCATCACGCTTTTCGCGCTCATCCTCTCGCTGGGTCTCTTGGTAGACGACGCGATCGTCGTTATCGAGAACATCCACCGGCACCTGCACGAGCGCGGGAAACTGCGTTTCTCCGAGCGCATCATCCTGGCGACCAACGAGATCGGCCGTCCCACCAACATCGCCACCATTGCAGTGATCCTCGCCTTCATCCCGATGGCGTTCGTCACCGGCATGATGGGCCCGTTCATGCGTCCCATCCCGATCAACGCACCCACAGCGATGATCGTCTCACTCGCCACCGCCTACATCGTCGTGCCATGGATCGCCTGGCGCTGGCTGCGCGGCAAGGCGGCCCGCGTCATGGCAGCGGCACGCACGCCGGCGCTGGAAGAGCGCGGCACCGAGGCCGGCGACTGGCTGCGGCGCCTGTACCTCAAACTGATGCGCCCGCTGATCGCTTCGCGGCGCACGCGCTATATCTTCGGCGGCGTCATCGTGTTCCTGCTCCTGGCCGCCATGATCCAGCCACTGTGGCAGTACATGCGCCCGAGCGGCCCCAACGGCCCGCTGAGCATGCTCGGCGTGGACCTCAAGATGCTGCCGGACGACAACACCAACACCCTCTTGCTGGAAGTGAAGACGCCGGCCGGCACGCCGCCGTCACGCACGGACGCGGTCGTGCACGACATCACCAGCGTGCTCGCGAAGACCCGCTACGTCACAAACTTCGAGGCCTACCTCGGTCAGTCGGCCCCGCCGGACTTCGCCGCCCTCGTACGGGGCGACGCCATGAACGGCGGCTCGACCTATGCTCAAATCCGCGTCAACCTGGTACCCAAGGGCGATCGCTCGATCGGCTCGCACGGCATCGCCCAACGCCTGTTTGCCGCGCTGGTGCCCGTGCGCGAGTCCTGGCCGGGCACGCGCATCAAGCTGTTCGAGACACCACCCGGACCGCCCGTGCGCGCGCAGGTCCTGGCCCAGCTCTACGGCCCCGACTACGCGACGCTACGCAACCTCGCCGGCCCGGTCGAGGGCAAGTTCGACCATGTGTGGGGCATGATCAACCAGGACACCAGCGTGACCGCCAACGCGCCGCAGTACCGGCTCGTCGTGAACAAGCAGAAGGCCGCGATGCTCGGGCTCGACCCGGCTACCGTGGCACGCACCATCCACGGCTACATGGCCGGTTACACCATCGGGATGCTGCACGATCCCTCCGCCCGCGCCCCGGTCGATATCCGCGTGCGCCTGCCCGAGGCCCAGCGAAGCACGCTGCAGCAACTGCTCGCCCTGCGCCTGAATTCACGCAGCGGCGCGAGCATCCCGCTCGGCAATGTCGTGACGGTCGAGCCGGGCAGCGTGGCGCAGCCGATCTACACCAAGGACCAGCACCCGGTGGTCTACGTCTCCGGCGACATGCTGCACGGCAGCCCGGTCAGCGGCGTCATCACCCTGCAGAAGGCACTCAACGGCATGAAGCTCGCCAGCGGCGACCATCTCACCGCAGACAACCTCGGCTTCGTGGACAAGCGTCCCGACGACGTCAGCCACTACCAGTTGTCCTGGGGCGGGGAGATGCGCCTGACTCTCGACGTGTTCCGCGACCTCGGATCGGCCTTCATCGTCGCGCTGATGCTGATTTACTTGCTGCTGGCCGCCTACTACCAGTCGTTCGTGATGCCGCTGGTCGTGATGGGCGGCATTCCGCTCACGTTGATCGGCGTGTTCCCCGGGCACTGGCTGCTCGGCCAGCCGTTCACGGCGACCTCGATGATCGGCGTGATCGCGCTCGCGGGCATCGTGGTGCGCAACTCGCTGCTGCTGATCGACTTCATCCTCGACTATCGCCGCCAGGGGCATCCTCTGCGCAACGCGGTGATCGAGGCGGGGGCCGTCCGTGCGCGGCCGATCCTGTTGACTGCGCTCGCCATCGTCTCGGCCTCGTTCGTGATGGTGAGCGACCCGGTGTTCGGGGGGCTCGCGATCTCGCTGATCTTCGGCACCATCGCCTCGACGGTGCTCACGCTGTTCGTGATCCCGCTGCTCTACTTCGCCTGGCAACGCCGCGTCAGTAAGTAGGCTCGGTATCGGTTTACACGACCCCTTGGGCATGATCTACGTCATGGCAGGAGGAGACGCCTGTGGATCATAGTTGTTACGGACCATCGGGAAGCGGCTGCATGGAACCGGAACGGATAAACGAACTGCGCGAGGACTTCGATGCCTTCGACCGTGACAGCGACGGCACGATTGATTTCGGAGAGTTCGAGGAACTGCTCGACGGGCTCGGGGCGGAAATGTCGAACCGCGAGGCCCGGATCGGATTCCACGAGATCGACACCAACGCTGACGGGAAAATCTCCTTTACCGAATTCGTCGAGTGGTGGAGTGAGGATTAGCCCGAATTGGAAGCCGCGCGGCCGGCCAAAGGCACCGCGAGAATGGACAAACCCAAAACCAGAACACATACTCTTTTCATTCTTTGCCTCCCCGAATAATTCTCGGCAGATTAAAGGCTTGCTGATCCGGCCTCGACCATGCCACTGACAGCAAGCCAGAATCCCGAGCCTTGGACGCTTGCTTGCCGAACAATCAAACCAGGCGTTGCGCAAGCCCCGACGCGCGGCGGATCCGGCGTTCGATGGCGGAGAACAGGGCGGTTTCGGTGGCCCATATTTCGACGCTCTTTCTTGCGCGGGTCACGGCCGTGTAGAGAAGTTCGCGGGTGACGACAGCGCTTTCGCGTGGCGGCAGGACGAGGGCGATGCGGTCGAACTCGGAACCCTGTGCCTTGTGGACCGTCATCGCGTAGCAGGTTTCGTGGGCGGGCAGGCGGGCCGGACTGACGGCGCGGAGCTTGCCGTCGCTTGCTGCGACCCAGACCATCAGGCGATCGTTCTCATTTGGCCATGCCAGGCCGAAGTCGCCGTTATACAGACCCAGTTCATGATCGTTTTCGGCAATGAGGACGGGACGTCCCGGGTACCAGGCATCGATGGCATGCACGCCGAGCAGGCTCTCCACGCGGGCATTCAATCCTTCCACGCCAAAGACGCCACGGCGTTCGGCGGCTAGCAGACGGAAACGGTTGAAACGCTCGAGCGCCTCTTCAGGGGACCCGGCATCGAGGACCGGGCGGAAGCATTCCTCGGTAACTCCGGCGAGGGTTTCGGCGAGCAGCCTCTCACCCGTCAGCGGGCGCCAATCCAGCTCACCCTCTGCGGCTGCGGCCAGGGCATCGGCCGTATTGCCATCGATGACCGCATCCGCGAAGCGGCCGATGGCGCCTTCGCCGAAACGATAGTTACGCTTGAGCAGGGCGATACTTGCGCTGATCGGCGACACCGGGCCCTCAGCCTGCGGCACCGGCATACCCAGCAGCGTTCCGAGGCGTTTTGCATCGATTTCGGCGAAACCGTTCGCTACGCTGCAGATATCGCCGAGCACCGCGCCCGCTTCCACGGAGGCCAACTGGTCGCGGTCGCCGACGAGCACCAATCGCGCCGCCGGCGCGAGGGCATCGACCAGGCGCGCCATCAGTCCCAAGTCGACCATGGACGCTTCGTCCACCACCACCAGGTCGTAGGGCACCGGTTTCGTGGCATCGTGTCTGACCGTCTGCCGGGCCGGGTTGTATCCGAGCAGGCGGTGCAGGGTCTGTGGTTCGCCGGTCAGTCGATTGCGCGTCTCGTCAGACACATCACCACCGGCGATGACTTCGGCGAGGCGTCCCGCCGCCTTGCCGGTGGGCGCGGCGAGCGCCACCGCCAGATCCGGGTCGAGCCGCTGCGCCAGGGCGATGAGCTTGAGCACGGTGGTGGTCTTGCCCGTACCGGGGCCGCCCGAGATGATCGCCAGCCGCCGTGTGACGCCAAGCACCGCCGCCAAGGACTGGCGGTCGAGTTCTTCGCCGTTGCCGATCTCGGGGAACAGTTCTCGCAGGTGCTTCGCGAGTTCGGCGTCGTCGATATCCGGCACGGGTTGTGCCATACGGCGCAGGGCATTGGCCAGGCGGGTTTCGTAATGCCAGTAGCGATGCAGGTAAAGCCGGCCGCCATCGAGGACCAACGGAGCGCGTTCGCCGGGTGCGGCAACCGTTTTGCTTTCGGCAAGCGTTTTTGCCCAATCCTTTGGCGGCGTGATGCCGTTCGCACGCAGCGGTTCACCGACCGTATCGAGGTCCAGGCAGACATGGCCCTTGCCGACTTCGGCGGAAGCAAGCGCAGCAGCGAGGCCTGTGGCCTCGCCGTCACGCTCGGCGATCCATCCGCCGAAGGCGCGATCGAGTTCGTCGATCGCGCCGGTTTCGTTAAGTTTAGTCAACAACTCATTCATGTCGTCGTTTCAAACTCACTGCCATTCACGCCGCTTCGCGGCGCACCCCTCATCCCGGCCTTCTCCCCTCTGGGAGGGGAGAAGGAGTGCATGTTCTTCGCCCCCGTCATTGCGGCGAAGGCCGGAATCCAGTCGAAAGGAATCGCGGCGGGGACCGCCGCTCCCACATTTCTCCAGGGTGTGCCGTCGGGCGCGCCGAGAAGCGCAGCACGCAGCGGGTAAGAGGGCGAAGTGTCCGAGGCCGGAGCGATATATCGCGCAGAGCCTGCCCCGGACTTGATCCGGGGCCGAGTTGCCGCCCGGCCCGTTGCGGGCGAACATCGCAGGGGAGGCGCAAGGCCACAGGCCTTGCGGCCGCGAACGCCCGGCACGATGCTTGGGATGCGCGCCATCCTGGCGCGCCCCCTTCGGGCGTGCTGCGCATGCCCTATTTCGCGTTACTGCGAAATGGGGGTGACTTTTGGCGACACAAAAGTCACCCCGCCGGGAGGGCCATGGATTTGCATCCCGACCAACGGTCGGGATGCCTTTTCTCACTGGGTTCCTGCCTTCGCAGGAACGACGGGAAACAAACCTAGACATTGCGGCCTCCCAGCAAGGCGTCGAGGCGTTGCACGTCGGTATGATCGGGGCGCGTATGCCAGACGCCGCGCGGCAACGGCGCGCCGGGGGCCATGCCGCGCAGGAAGAGATACATCACGCCGCCGAAGTGCTTCTTGTAGTCATAGTGGGGGACACGCGTTGCGAGGTAGCGGTGCAGCGCCACCGTGTATATAAGGTATTGAAGATCGTAGCGATGTTCGATCATGGCGTGGTCGAGCGCCGTCTGCGTGTAGGCGGACACGTCGCTGCCCAGGCGGTTGGATTTGTAGTCGACGATCCAGAAGCGCCCGCCATGCTCGAAGACGAGGTCGACGTAGCCCTTCATCTGCCCCGCGATGTCATCGAAGTGAAGCGCCGGACGCGGTCCGTGCGGTGCAAAGCCCGACACGACATCATCGAGCGCGCCAGCTTTCAGCCCAGCGACCGGGAAGTAGAACTCCATCTCGTCGCGGCGTTGCGGGCGCCCGATATCGGCCAGTGCGCAGCCCGCCGGGTCCAGCGGTGTCGCGAGCAGCTCGGTCAGCCACGCCATGAGCGTGTCGCCCCAATCATCTAAACCGTAGTCCTTGCACAGGTCACGGACAGCATCTTCGCGTTCGGCAGTGTCGCCGTCGAAATCGATCTTTTCCAGTAAAGCGTGCAGGAACGTGCCGCTTGCCGCGCCCGCCGGGAAGGCATGGATGCCGACGGCAGTTTCCACGACCGGAGCGGCCTGCACGATCTCGTCCCAGTCCGGCCGTTCCGCCATCGCCCCGCCCGCACCGGCGGCGAGCAGGCTGTAGCTCGCGATGTGGAAGCGCTGCTTCAGGCGATCGCTTACGGTGAATTCGCGCGCCTCGCCATGCGGACGTTCTCTTGCTGCCCTCAGGCCCCGTGCCGCCACCTTCGGCGCCCGCATCCGCATAGCGCCATCGGGTGCGTCCGCGCACCATTTTTTCAGCGCCTGTTCGAATTCGCACGGATTCTGGATGCCAAGCAGTCCGGCCAATGCACTGTGTTCGGTGCCCCGGGCCGGCGTGCATAAAAGATAACAGGCATGGGCGGCCCGGGTGAGCGCCACGTAGGCCAGGCGCACCTGCTCGGCACGGTGTTCCTCGGCGGCGGCAGACAGGCGATCCTCCAGTACCGCCGAGCCGAGATCGAGCACCGGCTCGAGGTTCACGTCATGCGCCAGCACCGCCGGATTCTTGCCGTCCGCCTTGTACTCCTTGGCATCCCAGAGGAATGGCAGGAAGACGACCGGGTATTCCAGGCCCTTGGACTTATGCACGGTGACGATGCGCACCAGTTCATCGTCGCTTTCCAGGCGCAGCTCCTTGCTTTCGTCGCCACGATAGACCCCGGTCCGCTCGCGAGCCAACCAGGCCAGGAACGATTCAATGCCCGGGTGATGCGACGCATGCGTTTCGGCCAGTTCGACGAGATGGCGCAGGTTGGTCATCGCCCGCTCGCCGTCCTCGCGCGCCAAGGTGCGTTCGATGACACGCTGCTCGCGCAGCAGTTGCGCGAACATGGCGGAGAAGCCCTGTGCCTGCCAGCGCAGGTTGTAATCGCGGAAAGCCGCGACGAGTTCGCTCCAGCGTTCCTCATCCACGCCCAGGGCTGCGATATCCTCGGCAGTCGCGCCCAGCAGCGGCGTCGCGAGCGCCCGGCGCAAGCGCGAACCGCTCGCCGGCGCGGCCACAGCGTCGAGCAGTGTTTCCAGGTTCGCTGCCTCGGCGGTTTCAAATACGCTGTCGTTGGTCAACGTGACCGAGGCGATCTTCCGCTCGCGCAATGCGCGCTGCACCGCATCGCCCTGGCGGTGCGTGGAGACCAGCACCGCGATGTCGCGGGCGCGCGCGACAACCTTGTCTCCGTTTCTGCCGGGGTAATGCGCCTTGTTCCGCTCGCCGAGCGCCAGCAGGCGTTTGATCTCCTCGGCGCAGGTATCGGCCATGGCCGCCCGCGCATCGTCCTTGTTCGGAATGCTGTTTCCGGCATCCTTCGGGGCAGGCTTCCACACCACGGTGAGCGGCGCGTCGTCGCTCCCGGTTTCCAGCGGTTCGATCTCGCGGCCCGGTTCGACTTTGACGAACGGGATCTGATCATAGATGAATGGCTGCCCGGGTTTCCCGAATAGCGTGTTGATCGAGCCGATCAACGCACCGGTGGTGCGGTAGTTTTTCGCCAGGCTGAAGATGCGCCCCCCTTGCTCGCACTCGCGGCGGGCACGCATATAAGTGAAGACATCCGCGCCGCGGAACTTATAGATCGCCTGTTTGGGATCGCCGATCAGGATCAGCCCGGTGTCCTTGCGAGCTTTATAGATGCGCGTGAAGATCGCGTACTGGCGCGGGTCGGTGTCCTGAAACTCATCCACCAATGCCAGCGGGAAGCGCTTCGCGATGCGTTCGGCCAGCGCATCGCCGCCCGGGCCTTCGAGCGCCTCGTGAAGGTTCTGCAGCATGTCGTCGAAGCCGATCTCGCGCGCGTGCCGCTTGCGCTTGCGCGATTCGACCCGCAGGTAACCCAGCGCCGCGGCGAAGGTGTCCTGCCACCAGGCGGTGGCCAGCGCATCGGCGGCTCGCTGCAGGCCGCCGCCTGGATTCGATGCGAAGAAACTGAAGTCCGGAACCGTCGCGCCTTTCTTGAGGCCTTTCTCCAGCTTGTCGCGTGTCAGCCGTTCGAACTTGTCTGGCAGACGCGGCGATGGCGACTCGATCCAGGCCGTCCATTCATCCAGCAACACTTCCGTAGATTGAGGCACGTAGATATTGCGCTTAAGGTCACCGCTTTCGAGCAACCATTTACGCAGGGCTTCGGCGTCTTTTCGCCAGGCACCGGCAGCCTCGCGCGCGGCAATCTCGAAAGATTGGCGTATCTCTTCGGCCGGCAGCGCCGCGTTATCCGGCTCGACGCGCAACTCTCCACTCACGGCCAACGCGATTCGCAATGCACTCAGCAACCCGTGCGGCGAAGCAAACGTATTCAACAACCAGCGCACATAGACGGTATCGCCCCCGGCCTGGCGCTGGCGCCAGAAATCGGCGGCAACCTCCTCGCGCAGGGATTGTTCTTCGTCGCGCTGTTCGGTGACAAACGCGCCGCCCACCTCGAAGGCCATGTCGGCGAGCATACGCTGGCAGAAGCCGTGGATGGTGAACACGGCGCTATCGTCGAGCGCGGTAACCGCCGCGCGGACGCGCTTGAGCAACAGCTCTTCGCCGGCATCGGCGCGTATCAGCAGTTCAGCGAGAAAGCCGTCCGGCTTCGCGTCGCCATTCAACAGCGCATGGACTTCGGCGAGTGCGGCGCGGATGCGCGTGGTCAGTTCGCCCGTCGCCGCGCGGGTGAAAGTCACGACGAGCAGCTTATCCACGGTCAACCCGGTGGTGAGCAAGGCACGCAGGTACGTGCGCACCAACGCGGTTGTCTTGCCCGTGCCCGCGCTCGCCTCGACGAGCGACATGCCCTCCAGCGGCAGCATCAGCGGATCGGCCGGGTTCATTTCGACACCTCCGCCGCCCGAATCGGGTCGAACACCGCCTTGGCCAATTCGCCGAAGGATGGATCAAACAACTCGCGTCCCCGAAACACTTCGGCGTAGTCGCTATCCCCGTCCACGATGCGCCATTCACTGTTCCAGCCGGACACGACCTTGTCATAGGCCGCGTCTTCCCCCTGGCCCGCGGCTTCCTCGCTGAATACGTACGAAAGATCGGGCAGCAAAGGCAACGGATCGCGCTGGATACGCGCGTACAGCTCGCAAAGCTTCTCCAGCTCGGCGGCCGCGTTACCGACCGCGCTCCAGGCAACATGCTCGACCTTGCCCTTGTCCAACCCGACGAAATGACTGGTTATTTCTTTATCGCCAACGGCCAGGGCCAGATGACGAACCCAGATCGCCAGACGGTCCTTTGCGCGCAGTTTGCCCGCGCGCGCGAACACGAATCCGGTGGTGGAGTAGACGTCGGCGATGCTTCCGCGCACCTGCCAGTCGCCCAGCGCCAAGTCGATCTCGCGCGTTTCCGGCAAGCCCTCCCCGATGACCTCGCGCACGGCGGCCACCAGCGCCGCGGTGTCGGCGGCAATGTCCTCGAAGGCGAGACGTCCGGCTTCGCCCAGCGGCAGCCAGCCGCGAGCCGCGAATTCCGCCCGACAGTCCTGTGGACGAAATCCCTTGCCGCATTCCAGCCAGCGCGCGAGCAATCCATTGCGCACGCGCCACTTTCCCAATCCGTCGAGCGCAAACGGTTCGTCGTCTTCCAGCAGGGTTTCTTCGGTATACGTGGCCATGCCGAGCGCCTGCTGGAAGGCGCGGGCCGGGTTGGCGAACGCACGGGTCAGTTCGTCGAGCGTGACCACGTGCTCCACGTCGTGCTCCAATGGCACAGCCGGCGCAAACACCCGCGGCTGCACCGCTTCATCGGGGACGCCCAGCCATTCCTTTGCATAGCTCGCGCCACGGCGTGGCTCGGCCCGGTAGCGGGTGGAGAACGGCTGCAGCGGATGCTGCAGCACGACTTGAGACCTGCCCGCACCCATGCGCCCGAGCACGTCCAGCAACTCGGCCACCACGACCGATGGCGGCAACTCGGTATCGTCACGCTCGCAGCGACCAACGTAGCTGACATGGAATGCTTCACGCGCGGCGCACAACGCTTCCAGGAACAGGGCGCGGTCCTCGGCGCGGCGGGCGCGGTCGCCGCGCTTCGGGTGCCCGGCGATCAGGTCGAAACCGGGCGGGCGCCCGCGCCGGGGGAAGTCGGCCTCGCTCATGCCGAGCAGCCAGACGACTTTCGCCGGGATACTGCGCATGGGCGCCAGAGCGCAGAAGGTGACGCGCCCGGAAAGGAACGGTCGCGGATGGCTCGGCACGGCGAGACGCGCGGCCAGGGCAGCCCGGGCCACGGCGCGCGGCACGTCACCCGTGAAGCCGGCGCGCTCACCCTGCTCGGCGAGATCGTTGACGGCTTGGCGGACGATCTCCGCGGCGGCCAGTTCATCGGCGGCCTCCGGCGCGAACAATGCCAACACCCTGTGCATGACCACGGTCCACTCGGCCAGCGGACGCGGGGCCGCGAGACTTTCGCGCCACTGGGCCAACCGCTCGACGAAGGCGCACAGGGCGCCGAGCGGGCGCGCCGCCTGACCTTCGAATTCCCCCCACGGCGAGACACCGTTCCAGCTGTCCCCTGCGCCGGGCGCCAGGGCATAGCCCGCGAGCAGTCGATCGAGCCCGAAGCGCCAGGTAAAGCCTTCCGTGTCAGGCAGCCCCAGCTCGGCACGGTGGGCACCATCGAGGCCCCAACGCACGCCCACGGCCTCGACCCAGCGGCGCAGGTCGCCCAGCGACTGCGTATCGAGCGCGTAGCGGCGAGCCACCGCAGGCAATTCCAGCAGGCCGATGACGTCGGAGACCCGCAGCCGCGACTCGGGCAGGTCGAGCAACGCCAGCATCGCCTCGGGGATCGGGTGCTCCTCGCGCACGCTGCGGTCGGCCAGGCTCCAGGGGATATGCCGCGCCTCCGGCGCGGCGCCGAACACGGCGCTGATGGGGTCGGCGTAGTCATCGATGTTCGGCGCCATCACCAGGATGTCCTCGGGCCCCAGGCCCGGGTCGGCCTCGAAGCATGCCAACAGGGCATCGTGCAGCACCTCGACCTCGCGCTGGCGGCTGTGGCACACGTGTACCTGTATCGATTCGTCCGCCGTGTCGATTTCCCTGGCTTCGGGTTCGGCCAATTCGAGGATGTCGCCGTGAAGGCGCCCAAGCAGGCCTTCGTCGGCCGGGCGCTCGAAATATTCGTGGGCCTGCGACTCGCCGGGCATGTCGTGCAGCAGCTCGATGAAGTCGCGCGTCTGCGTGCCCAGCGCGCTGAGCAGCGGGTGCCCCGCGGTGGCATATTCCGCGCGCTCGGGCCGGGTGAGCTGCCAGCGGGCCAGCCGCGCCTCGGGCTCGATGTCGCCCCAGTAGGCCTGCGACGGGTTGGGCACGAAAATATGCAGCTCGCGCGTCTGCGCGAGCGCCGCCAGCAATTCCAGGTACGCCGGCGCCAGCGCCGAGATGCCGAACACCGACAGACGGGCCGGCAAATCGTTGCCGGGCGTCAACCGGTCCACGTTGCGGGCGAAATCCTCGTAGAGTTGCGCCGGGTTGGGCGCCGCGCCCGCCGCGACCCGGCGCCACAGCCCGGCCTGCCACGCGGCCTCGTCCGGCGCCTTGCCGGATTCCCAGTCGCGGACCCAGCCGGGGCGGTAGATCTGGTATTGCTCGAAGACCGTGGACAAGGCCTCGGCCAGCTCATACGGCGCCCGCTCGTCGCCGCCGGCGAGATAGCGCTCGACATCCGGCGCCCGCCCGGCCGCGTTATCGGCCAGGGCGGCATACAGCCGCCAGGTCAGCGGCCCACGCTCGAGCGGCGAGTGCTTCGGCAGCCCGGGGTCGCGGGCGCGGAGCATGCGCCAGACGAAGCTGCCCGGCTGCTGGAAATCGAGATTGGCCGCGATGCCCCGCCGTTCGGCAAGCGCCCGCTTGAGCCACTCGTCCATGCCGGCATGGCCCACCACGATGGTTTCGGGCACCAGGGCCGCGCCCGTGGCCGGTTCCGCCAGGACCGCGGCCAGCGCGTCGGCCAGGCGTTCGATGCGGTTAGCGAAGTGGACGTGCAGCACGGCACGGCAGGCCTGTTGTTCTCATGGCCCCCATCTTACCCGGGGGAGCCGGGTCTATTGCACGGCGCCGGCCACAGCGCGACAATGGGATTCCGCCTGAATGGGGGACATCCTCATGCGCAGACTGATTCCCATCACGCTGGCACTCGCCAGCGCTGCCCTGGCCGCCGCCGCCGCGCTGGCCGCGAGCCCCAACCCCGACAACGGCATGACGCTCGCGCAGGCCGTGAACGGCAGCTGGCGCACGCCGGCCTACGTGAAACGCGACAAATACCGCCATCCGCAGAAGGCCCTGGAATTCTTCGGCCTCAAACCCGACATGACCGTCGTCGAACTCGAGCCGGCCGGAGGCTGGTGGACGGAAATCCTCGCCCCTTACCTCAAGGCCCACGGCCAGCTCATCGAAGCAATCCCGCCCGCATCGAGCACCGGCTTCATGATGCGGATGCGCTCGCACTTCATGGACAAGATCAAGGCCAGCCCAGACCTCTACGGCAAGATCAAGACAGTCGCCTTCGCCCCGCCCAAGGCCGTGGACCTCGGCCCGGACAACAGCGCCGACATGGTGCTGACCTTCCGCAACCTGCACGACTGGGAAATGGGCGGCGGATTGAAAGCCGTCTTCGCGGCCGCCTACAAGGTACTCAAGCCGGGCGGTGTTCTCGGCGTGGTCGCGCACCGGGCCCTGCCCTGGGCCGACCCGGAGAAAAGCGCGCACGACCTCCACCGCCTGCCCGAGGATTTCGTGATCCAACTCGGGCTTGACGCGGGCTTCCGCCTGGCCGCGGTCTCGGAAATCAACGCCAACCCGATGGATCCGATGGACATCAACATCCACCACCTGCCGCCCAGCCTCAACAACGACACGGAAGCACAAAAGAAGAAATACCTGAAGATCGGCGAAAGCGACCGCATGACGCTGAAGTTCGTCAAGCCGGCGGCTGCGATGGATGCGAACGGCGGCTGAACGGGGCGTGGGATGCAACGCCTCACGCCGATATTGCTCGGTCTGAGCCTTGCAGCCGGCGGGCTGTCACTGGCAGCCCCGCCGGCCGTCGCCGGCACCCCGGGGATTACGGTGTATACGTGGACCGATGCCAACGGCGTCACGCATTTCAGCGACACGCCGAGCCACTCGGGCCCGGCCAGGCAGCTCTCTTTGCCGGTACCCCCACCGCCCGACCAGACGGCGTTGAAGGCCGAGAAGGCCTGGCTGGACAAACTGAACCGGATGACCCTGGCCGACCAGGCGCGGGCCGCCGAACACCGCCGTGCCGAACAGGAGCGCGAGCTGGCTGCCGCCGAACAACGGCAGCAGGAGCAGGCTGCCGGGCCGCAGATTTTCCAATACGTGCCCATCTTCTACCCGGCACGCCACCATCATCACCGGCACCGGCCCCATCGCGGCAAGTACGGGCGCCACCCGCCCTCGGCGCGTTTCCCCCATTACGCCCTGCCCAGCTCTTTCCCCGACCCGCTGGCCAGCAGCTTCCCGCCCGGCCTGCCCGGCTCGTTCCCGGAAACGCCGTCATCGCCGCCCCGCCGCCCCTAGACAGAGATACGCACCCGGTTTCGCTGCGCCGCGAATATGCGGCGCTGGCGGATGGCTATGAGCGCCGCTGGTGCCATTACCTCGCCGTGACTCGCTGGCATGGACTACACGCGTTGGCCCCGCGCCCCGGGGAGCGCATCCTCGACGCGGCCTGCGGCACCGGCGGGCTGTTGCTGGAACTGGCCACCGGCGGCGCCGCGCTCGAGTTGACCGGGCTGGACGCGAGCACGGCCATGCTCGAGCAGGCCCGGGAGCGCTTGCCGGCCGCGGTGCGGCTCGTGGAGGGGCACATGGAACAGCTCCCGCTGGAAGCGGCCTCGTTCGATGCCGTGACCTGTTTCAATGCCCTGCACTACAGCGCCGACCCCGCGAAGATCCTGGAGGAATTCCGGCGCGTGCTCGTGCCCGGCGGCCGGCTGGTCGTCGTCGACTGGCGCCGCGACTTCCTCGTGATGCCGCTGCTCGAACACTGGCTGCGCCTGCGCAAGATGCACATGGGACGCTTGCTGGATGCCAACGAACTTCCCGGACTGGCGCGCGCAGCCGGACTTGCCGTGGATGGCCTGGAGTGCTTCCGGGTCCGTCCGGCCTGGGCACTGATGACACTGCGCGCACACCGCAGCGCCTGACGGAATACGATCAATGCCAATGAAAAAAACCTCCGCTTTCCTGCACCGCAACCGTTGGCGGCTGGCGCTCGCCGGCGGGCTCGTCGGCGTCGTGGCGAGTTTTTACGCGCTGGGTCTGCAACACTACCTGGGCCTCGATTACTTGCGCGAGCGCCTGGAATGGATGCAACACATGTATGCCCGGCAACCGCTGCTCTGGGCACTCGGTTACTTCGCCGCCTACGTCGCCGTCACCGGTCTGTCGCTGCCGCTTGCCGCCGCCATCACGCTCGTGGCCGGGCCGATCTTCGGGTTGCTCTGGGGCAGCTTCATCGTGACCTTTGCCGCCGCCTTCGGGGCCACGCTCTCATTCCTCGCGTCGCGCTACCTGTTCCGGGACTGGGTGCAGACGCGCTTCGCCGATCAACTCGCCGCGATCAACCGCGGCATCGAGCGCGATGGCGTCTTCTACCTGTTTCTGCTGCGCCTGATTCCCGCCTTCCCGTTCTTCGTTATCAACCTCGCGATGGGCGTCACGCCAATGCGCACTCGCACCTATTTCTGGGTCAGCTTCTTCGGCATGATTCCCGGCACGATCCTTTACGTCAATGCCGGCGTGCAGCTGGCGAAAATCCGCTCCCTGCACGGGCTGCTCTCGCCTGCCCTGATCGCCTCGCTGGTCGCGATCGGCGTCTTCCCACTGGTGGTCAAGAAAAGCGTCGACCTCTGGCGCCGCCGGCAAGCGGACTCCACCGATTAATGCATTGTTAGGCGATGCGAACCCCGACCGGAATCCGGATCGCGCATCGCGTTTCCGGAATGACGACATCCTGAAACCGCGCGTTAAACTGTCAGTCGATTCGCGCTTCTGGCAGGACCGGCCATCGACGTCATCATCCTGATCATCTCGCTCGTGGTGATCCTGGGCGGCAGCCTGGTGTTCACCAACGCGCTCGAGCACATCGGCGAACGCTTCAGCTTCTCCACCGGCGTCACCGGCTCGATCTTCGCCGCCGTGGGCACCGCCCTGCCCGAAACCGCCGTGCCTATCGTGGCTTTCCTCAGCGGGCGCGGGCACACGGGTAACGAGATCGGCATCGGCGCAATCCTCGGCGCCCCGCTCATGCTCGCCACCCTGGCGTTTTTCCTCATCGGCATCATGGCCCTGATCCGACGCGGCCCCAAGGCGCTGATCGTGCCCGAAGCGACTGGCACGCAACGCGATATCCGCTTTTTCCTCGCGGCCTTCGTCATCGCGGTGCTCGTGCTCTTCATTCCCCACCACGCCATCTGGGTGCGCGTGGTCATCGCCCTGATCCTGGTTCTTATCTATGCCGCCTACCTGTGGCGGACGATCCGCGCCTCGCGCGGGCTGGTAGATGCCGGTCATGGCACGGAGAGCGGGGCGCCCTTGTACCTCGGCCTCATCGGCCTGCCGGGCAACAACCTGTTCATGCAGGTGCTGCAATTGCTGATCGGCGTCATCCTGATCATCGTCGGCGCCCGCGGCTTCGTGGACGGCATCACGGGCATTGCTCACGCCCTCGGGCTGAGTGCCCTGTTCCTGTCGCTCGCCATCGTGCCCTTCGCCACCGAATTGCCCGAAAAGCTGAATAGCCTGATCTGGATCGCCAAAGGCCAGGACACGCTGGCCGTGGGCAACATCACCGGAGCCATGGTGTTCCAGTCCTCGCTGCTGCCGGCGATCGGCATCCTCGCCACGCCCTGGCAGGCGACCTTCGACGTACGCCTCGCGATGTCCATTACGCTGGTCACCGGTGCATGGCTGCTGGTGCTCTCGCGCATCCGCCGCTTCCCCGCGCTGGCATTGCTGATCAACGGTTGTGCCTATGCCGGCTACTTCATCATCCTCTTCCGCCACGGCTGAACGCGGAACCGAAAAACCCTCGCAGAGGCGCAAAGACCGCAAAGAAGAACAAAATACCCTCCCCTTTGCTCGCGCAGCGAGGAAGGGTGAGCAGGAGGGGGGTCTTCAAAATGATCGCGGCTGAAGCCGCTCCTACACCAGACTCGTCATACCGACGAAGGCCGGTATCCAGTCAAAAGCATGGATCCCGGTCCCGGCCGGGATTCTTTTTATTTTCTCCACTCGCGACGCCGCTACGGCGCCATGAAGAAAGCAATAAATCTCGCCAAGGCGCAGAGACCACCAAGAAGAAAGATTTCCCCCTTGCTCGCGTAGCGAGGACGGGAAGGCGGAGAAGGATTAGTAAGAGGATTCGCGGCTGCGCGGTGCACACCGCATCACAACCTTCTCCCCTCAACGAGGAGAGCAATGGTGGAAATACGCGCCTCTGCGGTCTTGGCCCCTTGGCGAGAAACTCCTTTTTCGCGGCGGGGACCGCCGCTCCCACACCCTTGTCTCTTCTTCGCGCCGTAGCGGCGTCGCGAGAGGATCAAACCGACGGCACGGCGGGGTTTCAGCTTGTGCCTCTCGCACAGCTTGTGCTAAAAAGCGCACAGGGGGTTGCCATGCCATCAACAAAATCGGACCGGCGCTTCGCCAGGATTCTTATCGCGATACTGTTCATCGGTTGCTGCCTGATCAGCCTGATCGTGCCGCTCTATAACCACGGCCGGCCGATGCTGTTCGGCATCCCGTTCTTCTATTGGTTCCAGTTCGCCTGGATCATCGTGACGGGCATGGCCACCGCGCTCGCCTATTGGTTGAAAGTCTGATGTTCTCCTCGGCCGCAACCATCGTCTTCCTCGGCCTGTTCGTGCTCGTTACCGTCGTCGGCTTCATTGCGGCACGCTGGCGCCACGCCGCCCTGAACCGCCTCGAGGAGTGGGGGCTGGCCGGACGCCGCTTCGGCACCGTCGTCACCTGGTTCCTGCTCGGCGGCGACCTCTACACCGCCTATACCTTCGTGGCCGTGCCGGCGCTCGTTTACGGCAAGGGCGCCATCGGCTTCTTCGCCGTGCCCTATACGCTGCTGATATTCCCACTGGTGTACGTGGTGTTCACGCGGCTTTGGTCAGTCTCGCACCGCCATGGCTACATCACCGCGGCCGACTTCGTGCGCGGGCGCTTCGGCTCCGACTGGATGGCGGCGCTGGTCGCGATCACCGGTATCCTGGCGACGATGCCCTACATCGCCCTGCAGCTTGTCGGCATCGAGGTGGTCGTCGCGGCGTTAGGGTTTCCAACCCACGGCTGGATCGGCGACATGCCGCTGATCATCGCTTTCGTGGTGCTCGCCGCCTATACCTATACCAGCGGTTTGCGCGCCCCGGCCCTGATCGCGGTGGTCAAGGACACGCTTATCTATGTCACCGTGATCGTGGCCGTGGTCGTGATCCCGCTGCACATGGGCGGCTTCGGCGCCATCTTCGACAAGATCCCGCAGAAAATGCTTTACCTTGCCGGGCCCAGTCACGGCAACCTCGGCGCCATGAGCGCCTATGCCACCCTGGCGCTCGGCTCGGCGCTCGCGCTGTTCCTGTATCCACACGCGGTGACGGGCCTGCTCTCGGCGAAGAGCCGCAACACCATCAAGCGCAACATGGCCCTGCTGCCGATGTACTCGCTGGCGCTCGCGCTGATCGCCGGCCTCGGCTTCATGGCCTATGCCGCACACCTGGAGCACATGCCCGCCTACGCGGGATACTTCGAGCAATACGGGCCCGAATTCGCCGTGCCGGCGCTGTTCATGCACAACTTCCCCGGCTGGTTCGTCGGCTTCGCCTTCGCCGCCGTCGCCATCGGCGCGCTCGTGCCCTCGGCCATTATGTCGATCGCCGCCGCAAACCTGTTCACCCGCAACCTGTGGCCGCAGATCACGCGCCGCAAGCTCGGCGAAGCCGAGGAGGCCAACGTTGCCAAAATCACCTCGCTGGTGGTGAAGGTCGGCGCGCTTGCCTTCATCCTCTTCCTGCCCAACCGCTATGCGATCCAGTTCCAGCTCCTCGGCGGCATCTGGATCATCCAGACCCTGCCGAGCGTGGTGCTCGGCCTCTACGGCCGCTGGTTCCATGGCCGTGCGCTCATCGCCGGCTGGATCGCCGGCATGGCCATCGGCACCTGGATGGCCGCGACCCAGGGCTTCCATACCTCCATATATCCGCTGGAGCTCGGCAACCTCACCGTGCCTGGCTATGCCGCGCTGTATTCCGTGATCGCCAACCTCGGCGTCGCCATCGCCGGCACCTGGCTGCTCGATCGCCTGAAGGTCGCCCGCGGCCACGACGAAACGCATGCTGGCGACTACACGTTCGAAACGGCTGGAGAAACCGGCGCCGACGACGTCATGACCGTGACCGAGTAGTTAGCCACGAGAACAAATCATGAAACATACAGCTCTGCTCTCACTCCTGCTTGCTATCTCAGGTTGCGCAGCACTTAATTCCGGACATTATCTGACGGATGTCCAAAAAACAGTACAGGCAGTGCCTTCAGGGAAAACACTCCTCGTAGTTCCACTGATGGGAGAAACCCTGTACATACACACCATCGGGATCACCGTCTTCGGAAATTCAATCGACAAATTAAAGACACCGGATTTCGGAATAAGCAACTATGTCGCTGGAGTTATTAAAACCGAAGCCGGAAAATACAATAAGTTCAATATTAAAACGCCATCACAAAAAGAACTGAAGAGATTGAATACGGAGATGTCGCCCGAAAACCCTATCAAGATCTCAGGTTTGCTCGACCTTGCTAAAGCGCAAAACACTCCATATCTACTGGTGGTCAGGGACAGGGGCCCTGGACTTACCGGATACGGCGTCTCAACGAGGGGCATCTTCGACCACCACTGGAGCACGCTATATTGCATGGAGAAAATGACGCTTTACAACGTTTCGAACGGTCATCAGCTTGTAAGCACTGTGGCTATTAAAGGGCTGAAAATGCCTTTGAACTCAATGCCGGAAAAACCCAAGGGATACACCAAGGAAAAACTTTCCGCCACCGAAAAAGGAATTCTTGTTCTCGCTAAAAAAGCAACTGAAGACAACCTCCAACAACTGGGCTTGATCGGTTATTTCGCAAGCCATACAGGAAAATAAAATGAGCAAAGGATAATATCTGTACAGGCCATCATAGCTAAAAATGGCGTCCGTTAATCTGGATGCCACTATCATTCTCACAGGCTCGAGATCGCCCACGGTCACGAACAAACCCATGCCGGCGTCTCGATTTATACAACTTATTCGATGAATAATTACTTATTTTCTTATACGTAGGGAGCAAATAATGCCGAATCCATCCACCGTCAAAGTATCCCCCGCCAAGACCTTCCGCAATGCCGGGCTTGCCATCCTGGCGCTTCTTGTCATCTTTGTCGTATTCCGCTCTTGGTACACGATAGCCGCCGGTCATCGTGGGATCCTGCTGGTCTGGGGCAAGGCCACCAAGCAGGCGATCACCCCGGGCTTTCATCTGAAATCGCCCATTGGCGTGGATGTGATGCCGATGAGCGTGCGGGTCCAGAAATACTCGGAGCCCCAGACGGCCGCTTCCAAGGATCTGCAGAACGTGACGACGACGGTTTCGCTGAACTTCAGCATCATCCCCGACCGGGTACCGCAGCTTTATATGAACGTGGGCACTATCAGCACGCTCGAGGCAAAGATTCTCGCCCCCGTCGTGGCCAACGCGGTCAAGGCCGTAACCGCCCAGTACAACGCGGAAGACCTGGTCGTGAAACGCGACGAAGTCGCGGCGAAGATCGAGACCATGGTGCGCTCGGCGCTTCAGCCATACAACATCAACGTTCAGGCGGTAAACATCACCAATTTCGCGTTCAGCCATGAATACGCGACCGCGATCGAGAACAAGCAGGTGGCCCAGCAGAAATCCCTGCAGGCCAAGTACGAGCTGACCCGCGCCCAGATCGATGCACAGAAGCAGGTCGCGATAGCCAAGGCCAACGCCGAGTCGACCATCCTCAATGCCAAGGCCGACGCCAAGGCGTTGGAATTGAAGCGCAAGGCAGTCACGCAGGAACTGATCATGCTCAAGGCCGTCAGCAAGTGGAACGGCAAATTGCCGGACACGCTCGTTACCAGCGGCAAGGGCGGGTTCCTGCTCAACCTGCCGGCCACGGTCACCAAGGGCGCGGAACGAGGCGCATCCGGAAGATAAGCAAATTACCAAACACCAAAATAAACAGGCGGCGTTATGGATATCCCCATAACGCCGCCTTTGTTCAATGTGAGGATTTCAGAATAAGAGGGTCAAGCCGCCAAGCTATGGCCAGCAAGGTCAAAACGATCCAGGTTCATGACCTTGTTCCACGCCGCGACGAAGTCGTTGATGAAGACTTCCTTTGCATCGGCGGCGGCATAGTACTCGGCCAGGGCGCGCAGCTCCGAATTAGACCCGAACACCAGGTCGACACGGGTGGCGGTCCACTTCTTTTTACCGGTCTTGCGGTCGGCGCCTTCGTACAGATCCTCGCCATCGGCCTTCCAGACGGTGCCCATGTCCAGAAGGTTAACGAAGAAGTCGTTGCTCAACACGCCGGGGCAGTCGGTGAACACGCCGTGCGGGCTCTGCCCGAAGTTCGCGCCCAGGGCACGCAGGCCGCCAATGAGCACCGTCATTTCCGGCGGGCTCAGCGTCAGCAGTTGCGCCCTATCGACCAGGAGTTTTTCGGCAGGCACCGAGTACTTCGCCTTCTGGTAGTTGCGGAAGCCGTCGGCCTTGGGCTCGAGCGGCTCGAACGCCTGGACGTCGGTCTGTTCCGCCGAGGCGTCCATGCGCCCCGGGGTGAACGGCACCGTCACGTCGTGGCCGGCATCCTTCGCGGCCTTTTCGATGCCCGCGCAGCCTGCAAGCACGATCAGGTCCGCGAGCGAAATCTTCTTGCCGGATTTCTGTGCGCCATTGAACGCCTGATGGATACCCTCGAGTGTTTCCAGGACCTTCGCGAGCCGCTTCGGCTGGTTGGCCTCCCAGTCCTTCTGCGGCGCTAGGCGGATGCGGGCACCGTTCGCGCCGCCCCGCATATCGGAGCCGCGGAAGGTTGACGCCGACGCCCATGCGGTCGACACGAGTTCGGCAACGGAGAGGCCGGATTCGAGGACCATGGCCTTGAGGGTGGCCGCGTTCCCCTCGTCAATCAGTTCATGATCGAGTTCGGGAATCGGGTCCTGCCAGATCAACTCCTCTTCCGGCACTTCCGGGCCGAGGTAGCGGGCACGGGGGCCCATGTCACGATGGGTCAGCTTGAACCAGGCGCGGGCGAAGGCGTCCGCGAACTCGTCCGGGTTCTCGTAAAAGCGCCGCGAGATCTTTTCGTACTCGGGGTCAAAGCGTAACGACAGGTCCGTGGTGAGCATGGTCGGCGCATGCTGCTTCGAGGCGTCGTGAGCATCGGGCACCGGTTCCGACTCCGCCTTTGCCACCCACTGGTAGGCGCCTGCCGGACTCTTGGTCAGCTCCCATTCGTACTTGAACAGGTTGTCGAAAAAACGATTGGTCCACTTCGTCGGCTCCTGGCTCCAGGTCACCTCCGGGCCGCCGGTGATGGTGTCGTCGCCCATGCCGGAGCCAAAGCGGCTGTTCCAGCCGAGCCCCTGCTCCTCGATCGGCGCGGCCTCGGGTTCGGGGCCGACCAGCGCGGGATCACCCGCGCCGTGGGTCTTGCCGAAGGTGTGGCCGCCGGCGATGAGTGCCACCGTCTCCTCGTCGTTCATGGCCATGCGCCCGAAGGTCTCGCGAATGTCTTTCGCCGCGGCCACCGGGTCGGGATTGCCGTTGGGGCCTTCCGGGTTCACGTAGATGAGGCCCATCTGCACGGCCGCAAGCGGATTCTCGAGTGCTTCGTGATCGCCGGCATAGCGCTTGTCTTCCAGCCAAGTATCCTCGACGCCCCAGTAGATGTCCTTCTCCGACTCCCAGATGTCCTCGCGGCCACCGCCGAAACCGAAGGTCTTGAAGCCCATCGATTCCAGCGCGACGTTGCCGGCCAGGATCATCAGGTCGGCCCAGGAGATGTTGCGCCCGTACTTCTGCTTGATCGGCCACAGCAGGCGCCGCGCCTTGTCCAGGTTGGCGTTGTCCGGCCAGCTATTGATCGGCGCGAAACGCTGGTTGCCGGTACCCGCGCCACCACGGCCGTCGCCGATCCGATAGGTGCCGGCATCGTGCCAAGCCATGCGGATGAACAGGGGGCCGTAGTGGCCGAAGTCGGCCGGCCACCACGGCTGCGAGTCGGTCATGAGCGCGTGGAGATCTTTCTTCACGGCGTCGAGATCCAGGCTCTTGAAGGCCTCGGCGTAATTGAAATCCGGCCCCGTGGGACTGGACTTTGCGGAATGCTGGCGCAGGATGTCCAGCCGCAGCCGGTTCGGCCACCAGTCCTCGTTGGTCATGCCGCCGCCGGCGACATGGTGAAAGGGGCATTTCTCTTCAGACATGGCGTCAACTCCTCACGTACTCGAAGACGTGGTTTTGATAACTCGCCTCCAGTTATACGCCGCTGTTTTTGATTTGTGAAATCGAATAAATTTAATAATTCGATAGCTTTTATCAATAATGCGCGGGGCATCGCATGCGGGCTGCATCGGCGCATCCCGAAACCGTGCAAAACAGTTCCCGGCAGGTGATCGGTCGTGTTTATTTCCGTGGAAACCAGCGCCAGCAGCAGGCAAAGTCCTGCATTGCGATCAGGACGGCCCCCACGTCCAGTACAAACCGAGATAAGCGACTGCGTGGCTCTCGCCCGCCACCGTGTGCCCTCCGTCGAAGAGCAGCTGGCAATGACAAAAATTCATGCTGTAGTAGCCGCCGAACGTGACAAAGGTCGCGCCGGAACCGTTCACTGCGTCCGCTTGCTGCGAAAACACCTCCCCGCCCAGCGTCAGGGTATGGCTGACTTCCCGCTGCACCTGCCAACCGCCAAACCAGTAATCACTTGCACCCGGGGCGTGATTGACGACGTAGCCACCACCGCCCATGGTGGTCCAGGCTCCCCAACTCTTCTGCGCCCAGACGGGTATGCGGTACCAGACTTGGCCGTTACCCGTGCCACGTGCAGCATTGCCCGTCGGCACCTCGATAAACGGGAACACGCCCAGTGCGGGCAAGGACGCGGTTTCATGCAGGAAACGGTATTTGACCCCGATCTCGACATCCCCCATACCGCGCCCGGCCGCACCGGTGTCCGGATAGAACATCATGTAAGGGATTACCATGTGCACCATGAAATTCGGGGCGAAACCGTAATTGAACTCGATCGCCGGCCCCTGGAGTGTCTTGCCATCAGGGCCTTTGTCATAGGTGGAGAACAGATAGAACTCCTTGTGCTGGTAGGGAATGGGTTCAGGGTCATCGGTCAGGAACGGCGGGCCTGCCAGAGCGAGTCTGAACGCACCGGAACAAGCCAATGCAAGCGCCGCGAGGACTGCGCCAGCGACCTGACGTCTGACAGTTGCCAGACCTGACCGATCCGAGGTATGCGAACAAACGCTACGGTCAAACATCATCCAGGAGTGAAAAAGGAACCCCTGACATTGAAGCACCTGGGAACGCCGACGACAAGACATCGACTTGCGATGGGACACAATAGACCATGACGATCCAGCCCCGGCAACTGTTCTCCTCGCGCACCGCCACGGTGTTGAGCCTCATCGGCGTCGCCGTGGGACTCGGCAACGTCTGGCGCTTCCCCTACATGATGGGCCGTTATGGCGGCAGCGCCTTCCTGTTCGTCTATCTCGCTTTCACGGCACTTTTCGCCATTCCGGCGCTGAGCGGGGAAATCGCCCTCGGCCGGGCGACGCGCAAGGGACCGGTCGGCGCGCTCTCTGACGCATTCGGCAAGCGGGCGGGCCTGCCGATCGGCCTGTTGCTGCTGGTGACGATCCTGGTAGCGGATTCCTATTACGTCGTCGTGATCGCCAACGTGGCCTACAGCTTCTGGGTAGGCGTGACCCAAGGGTTCAGCCCGGCAGCCCAATCCGACCTCCAGGCGGGGCTGGCGAACGGAACGCTGCAGTATGCGATTGCCATCGGCATCCTCGTGGTCAGCCTGTACGTCATCTACAGTGGCCTCAAGAAGGGCATCGAGCGGATCAGCACGATATTCGTGCCGTTCTTCTGGCTCTCGACGCTCGCGCTGATCGTCGGCGCCCTTTCGCTGCCGGGGGCCTTTGCCAAAGTAGAGGCCTTCCTGCGCCCGGACTTCTCGGCGATGCGGCCGGTGGATTTCTTTGCCGCCATGGGCCAGTCGATCTACTCGCTGGGCCTGGGCGGGACGTTCATGGTGGTCTACGGCGGCTACATCGCCCGGGACACCAGCATCGCGAAGACGGCCATCGGCACCGCTGCGGGCAACGCCGGCGCTTCGCTCCTCAGCGCGCTGTTCATCGTGCCCACCGCGCTCGTATTCGGCATGAACATGACCCAGGGCCCGCAGCTGATCTTCGAGACGCTGCCACACCTGTTCCACCGCCTGCCCTTCGGCGAGGTGCTGGGAGCCGCGTTCCTCGGCGGCCTGATCATGGTGGCCTTCCTGTCCAACGCGGCAGCCCTGGAAGTGCTTTTTGCCGGCGCGGAAGACCTGCCCGGGCGCCAGGTCGCCGGCGGCAGGCGTCTCGCGGTGATCGGCGTGATTATCGCCGTGCTGATCATCCCCAGCGCCTTTCACCCGTCGGTGATCGCCTACCTGGACCTGATCTTCGGCTCAGGCATGCAGGCGCTCGGGTGCGCCTTCGCGGTCATCGGACTTGCCTGGGGCCTGGGCCGAAGCGCTACACTGAAGGAGTTGTTCGGCGTCGCCGGGGGCCGCTGGCACGGCGCGTACTTCCAGTGGCTACGCTGGGCCGTGCCGGGCATACTGCTGCTGGCGCTGGCGGGTTACGTCTACCAGTCCATCAGCTAGCAGGGCGTAGAAAAGTGCTGCGCTTCTTGACGCCCCGCCAGCCGAAGAAGGTGCATACGAGGTACGCTTCATGAGCAAGTCCAGGGAAGACGGCATCCATTCGCTCAACCAGGCGTTCCGCAGCTACGAGCAGGTGGACAAGAAGCAGGTCTACGGCCTGTCCGAACAAGCCGAGAGCGACCAGTTCGACGACGAATACCAGATCCAGACCTGCGACATGGTCAAGTTCTTCCATGGCGGCGAAGAAGGCCGGGCAGAATTCGCCCGCGAACTCGGCACAGCGCTGGAAGGCATCGGCTTCGCCATCCTCACCGGCCACGGAATCGACCCCGCACTCTACGAGGAAGCGGAACGGCAGGTGAAGCGTTTCTTCGAGACGACGCCCGAAGAGACACGCACGCCCTACATCGCCCGGCGGCAGGGCTCGGTGAACCAGGGCTACTTCCCGGTCAAGGAAACCACGATCATCCACCCGGACCTGGTCGAGGGCTGGGTGTTCTGCCGTCGCGCGTTCGACATGGACGGCGCCGGCGACTTCGACGAAAAGGCGTTCTGGCCACAATCCGGATTCGAGCCGTTCTTCCGCCGCATCTGCCTGAAGCAGGAAAAACTCATCCTGCCGGTCATGCAAAGCATCCTGCACTACCTGGGCTGCGACCCGCATCTCTACGACCGCAAGCTGAACAAGACCAATTTCGGCTTCCGGCTCAATTACTACCCCCCGCTGCCCGAGGGCGACACGACCGGGGGCGGGCGCATGCTCGGTCACGAGGACATCGACCTCTTTACCTTCCTGCCCGCACCGCGGGTGGGCGGCCTGCAGGTGTTAAATCGCCGTAACATGAAATGGATCCGCCTGAACGCGCCGCCGGGGAGCATCATCCTCAACACCGGCGACTACGCCCAGCGCATCACCAACGACCGCCTGCCGTCCACGACGCACCGCGTCGCCCGCCCGGCGACGGGTCAAGGCGGGGAGCCGCGCGTGAGCTTCCCGATGGCGATCTACACCTGGGAAGACGAAGTGCTGGAAGTCCTGCCGGGACTGGGCGAGCCCAAGTACCCGCCCATTGAGGCGATCAAGTTCCACACCCGCATCACCAGCAAGTACTACGGCGACGACTACGCCGTAGGCTGATCCCACGGCCCGGACAGCAGGACCACAAGCGCAGTAGCAAAGCCACGGCGCCAAATATGTGCTACGTTTAAATCGACACAACGATCAAAAAGATCGCTCCCGAGGACAGACGTGGCTGCACCCCGCTTCCTGAACGAGCTTCGCCGGCGTCATGTATTCCGGGTAGCCATCGCCTATGCGGTCACCGCCTGGCTGCTGCTTCAGCTCGCCGCGATCGTTCTCCCCACGTTCGGCGCACCGCACTGGGTGCTGAAGGTGCTGATCGGCGTCTTCGTGCTCTTCTTCCCGCTAGCGATTCTGCTCGCCTGGGCGTTCGAGGTCACGCCCGAGGGCGTGCGCCGCACGGAGGCAGCGGAGGCTGAGGCGGCGCGCCCGGCCGGGCACCGGCGCCATGTGGGGCGGGCGCTCAACGTGGGCATCATCGTGGTGCTCGCGGCCGCCGTCGGTTTGCTCGCCTGGCAACTGAACACAAAGTCGCAGCCGAACGCAGTGGCAACCGCCGTTCCCGTCAAGTCCGCTGCCACGGCTGCCGCGGCGGCCACCGCCATCCCCGCCAAGTCCATCGCGGTGCTCCCATTCGAGAATCTGAGCGCGGACAAAAGCAACGCCTATTTCGCCGACGGTATGCAGGACATGATCCTGACCAAGTTGGCAGGTATCGGGGATCTGAAAGTGATCTCGCGCACCTCTACGGAAAAATACGCAAGCCGCCCGGATAACATCAAGGCCGTCGCGCAGCAACTGGGTGTGGCCACGATCCTCGAAGGCAGCGTGCAGAAGGCCGGCGACCAGGTGTTGATCAACGTGCAGTTGATCGACGCGGCCAGCGATAACCACCTGTGGGCGCATGCCTATTCGCGCAAGCTCGACAACATCTTCGGCGTCGAGGGCGAGGTGGCGCAGAAGGTGGCCGATGCACTCAAGGCCAGACTCACGCCCGCCGAAGCCGCCCACGTGGCCGAAGCGCCGACCCACAATGCGGCGGCCTTCGATGCGTTCCTGAAGGCGGAAGAACTGGCGCAAAAAGCACAGGCGTCGGAATCGGAGGCGGCCTTCCTGGGGGCCGATGCCGACTATCTGCAAGCGATCGCGCTCGATCCGGGCTTCGCGCTGGCCTATGCGCGGCTTGCCTTCTATCAGCTCGACCGGGGCTGGTTGGCCACCCCGTTGACGGCGGCGCAACTGGCCACCACCAAGGCGTATGCAGATCGCGCGCTGACCCTGGCTCCGAATTTGCCGGAGGCGCACCTGGCGCTTGGCTATTATTACTACTGGGGCTTTCGCAAGTACGCCGCCGCCGACATCGAGTTCAAGCGTGCCCTGGCGCTGGCCCCCAATAACGTCGATGCACTTGCCGGGCTGGCCTTCACTGCAAGACGATCCGGGCATGTGGAGCAAACGTTGACCTACCTGAAGCAGGCCGTGGCGATCTCCCCACGCGACCCGTTGCTTCTCACGTCCTACGGTGAGACGTTGATGATGATTCGCCGCTACGCGCAGGCGGATGTCCAGTTGAGACGTTCTCTGATAGTGTCGCCGGCCTATGCGGATTCGTTTGACGTGATGCTGTCGATCCAGTTGTTCGGATTTGGCGACGCCGATGCCACCCGTAACGCGGTGAAAGCGTTGCCGGGTTGGCGGATTGCCGGTTCAAACTTCATAGCCGGCGACATCATCAATCTGGTCAATACGCGCACGTACGCCGACGTTTTCGCGCGCCGCTTCGATGCGGCCTTGCACGCTTGGGATGCGGCACCCACCGAAACGCAAGAACAGCGGCGCACCGGACAGGCGGCACGGATCGCGATCAAGTTGCTCGCCGGTCGCGCTGAGCAGGCGCGACCGGATTGCGAGCGACTCGCGCCATCACTGCGAGCGGCGTTGGCGCAGGATCCGCAATCGCTCTCGCTGTTGCAGCAGTCGAGCTGGGTGGATGTGTGTCTGGGCCGAAACGCCGAGGCCGTCGCCCTGGCGCAACGGGCCGTGGCGGCGTTGCCGATTTCCAAGGACAGCTATTACGGTACCTTTCAACTGGTCGGCCTGGCGCAGATCGCCGCGTGGGCCGACGATCACGACCTGGCCCTGAAGACCATCCGCCAACTGCTGGCCATGCCCGCCGGTGTCGTGATGTCGATCGAGCGCCTCAAGCTCGACCCGGTGTTCGACCCGCTGCGCAAGGATCCACGCTTCCAGGCGTTGCTCAAGCAGAATCCGGCCACTCCGGCGGCGGCAACGGCGCCATGAGCGACAAGCCCTCCTTCTTCACCGAACTCAAGCGCCGCCACGTCTGGCGGGTGGCGATCGCCTATGCGGTCGTGGCCTGGCTGCTGCTGCAGCTTGCTGCCATCGTGCTGCCCACGTTCGGCGCCCCGCACTGGGTACTGAAAGTGCTGATCGGCGTCTTCGTGCTCTTCTTCCCGATTGCGGTCATCGTGGCCTGGGCATTCGAGGTCACGCCGGAGGGCGTGCGCCGCACGGAGCCGGAGGCGTCGGAGGCGGCGCGCCCGGCCGGGCATCGGCGCCATGTAGGGCGTGTGCTCAATGTGGGCATCATCGTGGTGCTGGCCGCGGCGGTGGGCATACTCCTGTGGCGCCAGTTCGGTACGAGCCCGAAGGCGCCGGCAGCCCATGTGGCTGTCGCCGCCACGGCCGGAGCCGCAGCGCCTGCCCCGGGCATGGCGATTCCCGCCAAGTCCATCGCCGTGCTGCCGTTCGAGAACCTGTCCACGGACAAGGGCAACGCCTACTTCGCCGCCGGCATGCAGGACCTGATCCTGACCAAGCTCGCCGACATCGGCGACCTCAAGGTGATCTCGCGCACCTCCACCCTGCAGTACGGCAGCCACCCGCAGAACCTTACGCAGATCGGCAAGGAACTGGGTGTGGCAACCCTCCTGGAGGGCAGCGTGCAGAAGGCGGGCGACCAGGTACTGGTCAACGTGCAGCTGATCGACGCAAAGACCGACAGCCATCTCTGGGCCAAGAGCTACACCCGCACGCTGAAGAACGTGTTCGGCGTCGAGGGCGAAGTAGCCGAGAAGATCGCCAGCGCGCTCAATGCCAAGCTCTCGCCGGAGGAAAGCAGGCGCCTTTCATCAGGACTGAGCGACGATTCCGCAGCCAACCTGCTGTATCTGCGCGCCCGGCACGAAATCGATGCCACCGATTACTCCAACCCTATCATGAGACTGACCCGCGCGATCGATCTGTACCGTCAGGCCGTGTCCAAGGTGCCCGGCTTCGCGCTGGCGCGCGCGGGACTCTCCCATGCCGAGAGCCTGCTGGCCTTTTACGGCGGTGGCGGCGAGGACGCCGGAAAGCTCAGGAGGGATGCCCGCGCGCAAGCCGAGCAGGCCCTCAAGCTGGCGCCGTTCCTGCCCGAATCGCACCTTGCCATGGGCTATGTCGAGTATTACGGCAAGGGCGACTACGACGCGGCACTGGACGCCTTTGCGGCCGCCCTGCGCCTGCGGCCCAACGATGCCGCGGTCTACGCCGCGCGCGGTTACGCATTGAACCGCCAGGGCAAGTTCAGCCAGGCCATCGAGGCCTTGCGCAAAGCCTGGTCCCTCGACCCCAACGCCCGCGATATCCCGTCGCAGCTGGGCGCCGTCTACATGGCGCAAGGAAACTACGACCAAGCCGAAACGACCTTTCGCAATGCACTCGCCCTGCAGCCGGAGAACGCTAACGCACGCTACTGGTATGCCAACTGCATCGTGTTCTCCACGGGCAACCTGAAGCGTTCCCTCGCCGAGGTACAGGGGCCGGGTGACCTCCTGGCATTGGGACGACGCTACTTCCTGGTCTATCAGCGTAAATACGACCAGGCCATTGCCCTGGTCAAGACCCTCCCCGACTCGATAATGAGCTACTACCCCGGGGGCAAGGACCTGGATCTGGCGGGCCTGTATCAGTTGGCCGGGGACATGCCCCGGGCACGGACGTACGCCGCCAGGGCATTGCCCGGGTTGCGTGACCGCCTGCAGGCGCAGGCCGGTCGTCCCGGGCAGGCCTGGCAGACCCTGTCCGCCATGGCCCAGGCGCAGCAAATCCTCGGCAAGAACCAGGACGCGATAGCGTCCATCAAGGCCATGCTGGCCGCGGGGGAAGCGTCCAGGGACCTCAGCGAGCGGCCCTTCGTGGTCCTGGGGGCTGCAGCGGATTACGCAATGGCCGGCCGGGCGGATCGAGCCGTTTCCCTGCTGTCGCGTGCGCTGACCCTGCCCGGTATCGGCAGATACTACTCCCCGGTCATGCTCTGGATCGATCCCAACTGGGACCCGATCCGCAAGACGCCGCAGTTCCAGGCCCTGCTGAAGCAATACGCCAAGGATCGGCCGACGTCGGCCGTGGAACCGGCGAGTGTCACCGGGACAGCGCCACCATGAGCGGCAAGCCTTCGCTCTTCGCCGAACTGAAGCGCCGTCACGTCTGGCGGGTCGCCATCGCCTATGCGGTCGTGGCGTGGCTGTTGTTGCAGCTTGCGGCCATCGTGCTGCCCACCTTCGGCGCCCCGCACTGGGTGCTCAAGGTACTGATCGGCGTCTTCGTGCTCTTCTTCCCGATTGCGGTCATCGTGGCCTGGGCCTTCGAGGTCACGCCCTCGGGCGTGCGCCGCACGGAGCCGGAGGGCGCGGAGGCGGCACGCCCGGCAGGCTACCGGCGCCACGTGGGCCGGGTGCTTAACGTGGGCATCATCGTGGTGCTGGCGGCAGCGGTGGGCCTGCTCGCGTGGCATCGGTTTGGCGCAGGGCCGAAGCCTGATGAGGCCCGCCTGGCCGGGTCCGCCACGGTGCCTTCCACGGGAACCGCGGTCTCGCCCCTGTCGATCGCCGTGCTGCCGTTCGACAACATGAGCGGCGATCCGAAGCAGCAGTATTTCTCCGACGGTATGACCGAGCAGTTGCTCGACGTGCTGGCCAAGGTGCCGCAGCTCGAGGTGGTGGCGCGCACCTCGGTGTTCCAGTTCAAGAACAAGGGCGGCGACGTGCGCGTCATCGGCCGCAAATTGGGCGTGGCCAACATCGTCGAGGGCAGCGTGCGCCGGGACGGCGACGAGATCCGCGTCACGGCGCAGCTGGTGAGGGTTTCCGACGGCTTTCACGTCTGGTCGGAGACCTACGATCGAAAACTCAAGAGCGTGTTTGCCGTGCAGGATGATATTGCCCAGCACATCGCCGACAAGCTTACGCAGTCGTTGGGCGTGACGCCGAAAGTGGCCCGGCGCGCGCCGATCGATCCGGCTGCCTATGACGAATTCCTCAAGGGCCGCACATTGCTGCGGCAACGCAAAGATCTGCGCCGTGCCATCGCGCATTTCCAGGCGGCTGTGGCGAAAGCGCCGAATTTTGCACAGGCCTGGTCGTCACTGTCCCTGGCCGAAGACTCAATCTACTGGTATGAGCCCATGGATCGCGCCGAGGCTCAGGCATGGATCGACAAGGCGGCGGTGGCTGCCAAGCGGGCACAGCAGTTGGCGCCCGATTCCGCCGAGACCGAACATGTGCTGGGCAATGTCGCCCGTGAGCATTACGACTATGCATCTGCCGAACAGCATTACTTGCGCAGCATGGCCATCGATCCCAGTTATCCCGATGTGCGTGAAGACTATTCCGAATTGCTGCTCTTGGTCGGGCGCCCACGCGATTCCCTCAATGCCGCCAGGGATCTGGTCAAGTTGGATCCGTATTTCATCGTCGGTTGGGTGCGGATCATCAGTGCCGACGAAGCGCTGGACAACCCTGCCGGGGTGAAAGCCGCTTTGAATCGCATACGTGAACTCGATCCAAGCGGGATGTTCATGCCATTAGGTGAATTGGAGTACCCGTTAATGTACGGACGTTCCGGTGAGGTACACACGGCCGCCGGGAATTTTTATAAACGCTTTCCCCAACGGGCCAAGATCGTAAAGGTTTTATTGGCATGGACCTACCATCAACCGATAACGGATTCAGCCCTGTTGAAGCGGGCGATGCAAAAGGTGGGAGGCTGGGAGTTGCCGTACTTCATCGTTGCCCGCGGTGATGTCCCGGCATACCTGAATTTTCTGGATAATTCGGGATCAGTCGGCCACACCTACCTTTTTGAGGTACTTGGCTACTCGCGCCCCTCCGGTTGGAAGATGCTGCAAGATCCGCGCATCAAGGCGCGACTGAGGGAATACGGCTTCGTGACCTATTGGCGCGAGAAAGGCTGGCCGGCGGCATGCAAGCCGCTGGGCGGAACCGACTTCGAATGCGGGCTCGATGCCGGGAATGCCAAATAAAATGCCGCTTCTATTTAAGCTCAAGCAACGCAAGCTGGTGCAATGGGCGCTGGCGCCGAATTAAGGAGACATCCATGATGCTCTCGCGCATGATCGGGCACTTGAGAAAACAGCAGTGGACCGGCGCATTGATAGAGCTGGTGATCGTCATAGTCGGTATTTTTGTCGGCTTGCAGGTCAACAACTGGAATACGGCGCGGCATGACTGGGCCCTGGAGAATCGGAACATTCCAACTTGAGGAGAAGCTTTTGTACCCCGTTAAATTCCTGAAGAGATTGTTCGCCCTTGTGGCGGTGACTGGATGCCTCCTGTCATCCGCCCTGGCCGCCGGCACCGCCGGCCACGAGAAGGCCACGCCGACGTTCAAGCCGACATCGGTGGTCACCGATGGCTCGGTCACGGTCGCCGGCAAGCGGATCGATTACCGCGCGGTGGCCGGGACGTTGATCGTTCACGCCAAAGGCTGGGACGACTCGGCGCTCGCGGGCGCCGGGGATGGCGGCCATGACAACCCGGCCGCCGTCGCCTCGATGTTCTACACGGCGTATTTCAAGAAGGGCGCAACGGACGCCGACCGTCCGATCACCTTCCTGTTCAATGGCGGACCCGGCTCCTCGACCGTTTGGCTGCGCATGGGGGCGTTCGGCCCGGTGCGGGTGCTCACCAACGGCGTCAAGCACGTGCCACCCGCACCCTACACCGTCGTCAACAACAACTACAGCCTTCTCGACACCTCGGACCTGGTCTTCATCGACGCGCCGGGCACCGGCTTCAGCCGCATCGCCGGCAAGGACGCGGTCAAGTCGTTCTATGGCGTCGACCAGGACATCCATGCCTTCGCCGTGTTCATCCGTGAATTCCTGAGCCAATACGGCCGTTGGAATTCGCCGAAATACGTCTTTGGCGAAAGCTACGGCACGATGCGCGCAGCGGGCCTCGCCTATGCGCTGCAGAAGGAAAACATCGACCTCAATGGCGTCATCCTGCTATCGGACATCCTGAACTGGGACCAGATTCCCGACGACCCCGAACTGAACCCGGGCATCGAAGAGCCCTACATCGTGTCCCTGCCGTCCTACGCCGCGACCGCCTGGTATCACCACAAGCTCCCCAATCGCCCGGTACATCTGCATCCGTTCCTGGCCAAAGTGGAAACCTTCACGATCGGTGAATACGCCCATGCATTGATGCTCGGCGATCGCCTGGACCCGAAGAGCCGCATGGCCATCGCGCAGAAGCTCCACGCCTATACCGGCCTGCCGGTGGCCTACCTGCTGAAGACCAACCTGCGCATCGAGTACGGCGCTTTCCAGAAAGAGCTCCTGAGCGACCGGGACGAGACCACCGGCACGCTGGACACACGCTTCGTAGGGCCGACCCTCGATCCCTTGTCGAAGATCGCCGAGTACGATCCGCAGGGTTCCGCGATTTCTTCCGCCTATATCGCGGCGTGGAACACCTATGTGCGCAAGAAGCTGAAATACGGCGCCGGCGAGACCTTCAAGGCCGGCATCCCCATCTACGAAAGCTGGGATTACCGGCACCAGCCGCCAGGCGCATCGCACCCGCTGATCGCGCTGCCGAATGTCCTGCCCGACCTGGCCGCCGCGATGAAGAAGGATCCGAATCTCAAGGTCATGGTAAACGGCGGCTATTTCGATATATCCACGCCGTTTTTCTCCGGAAAATACGAACTGGAGCATCTTCCGATCCCCGCCTCGCTGCGCAAGAACATCCAGTTCCACTATTACAAGTCCGGGCACATGGTCTACGTGACGCCATCCAAGCTCGCCTTGCTGCATGACAACGTGAAGGCCTTCATCCGGAGCTCGGACAACCTGAAATGAATGCACGATCCACATGGAGTGCTGACATGAAAACCGCATGGGACGCCATCGAGGCTGCCCGGTGATCCTGCGTCGCATCGCCGGGCACCTCAAGCACCAGCACTGGACGGCGGTGTTCCTGGACTTCGTCATTGTGGTGCTGGGCGTGTTCATTGGCATCCAGGTGAGCAACTGGAATTCGGCACGGCATGACCGAGCCCTGGAAAGACAGTATCTGCAACGCCTGCGTAACGATCTGCAGCTTTCCCTGAATAATGTGGGCAATAACGTTTCCAGGATGGGCGCCCAGGTTCGGCTGGAAGGGCGGATGGTTCATGAACTCGGGACCTGCCATCTCGACCCGAAGGAAAGGGATCGTTTCGCTGCCGGGCTCTTCCTGCTCGGCCAGTTCGAGCCGCCGCCGCTTGTCCGCGGCACCATCAATGAATTGCGATCCACCGGCCGGCTGGGGCTGCTGCACGACGTGCGCCTGCGCAAGACATTGGCGAAGACATTGCAGTTGGCACGACTCAATCAGGGCGTATTGCAGATGATCATCGCGCGTGCGACGCCGGACCTCGTCTACCTGGACCAGCGTATGGTGATTACGCCTCCCGGGGAAGGGTTTGATGCCGCTGCCCTTCGGCAGGGCAGGATTCCGGCCGGGACGGTCGATTTCGATTTCGGCGCCCTCTGCAAGAACCCGCACACAGCGGCAGCCATTTCAGCTGTTCGGCGCCTGACCTGGTACGTGATCAGTCATAATCGGTCGGAAGCCTCGCATTTCAAGGCACTGCTGAAAATCATCAACGACGATCTCGGCAAGGAAAAATGATCTTCTCGCGCTTCATCCGGCAGATGAAGGGTCAGCACTGGCTGGCGTTCTTCATCGACTTCGTCATCGTGGTCGTCGGTGTATTCCTCGGTATTCAGGTTTCCAACTGGAACCAGGCCCAGGCGGATAAGCGTCTTGGTGCCGACTATGTGCAGCGGCTTACGCTCGACCTCCAGGGCGATCTGGTGAAGGCACGTGAGCAGGCCGCCTATTACGCCAACGTGTTTCAAGCCGTCCAGCGCACGGCCACACTGCTGAAAGCACCCGACCCCGATCCCGGGGAACTCGTCATTTCCGCCTACCGGGCAACCGAGGTGATCTATAAGGCGCCCAACGAGGCGACCTGGAACCAGATCGTCTCCTCCGGACGCCTCGAGCTCCTGCCCAAGGGGGCAGTCGATGGTGGCCTGGCCCAGTATTATTCCTACAACGTCACCCTGGATGCCTACAGATTGCTCAATAACGCGCCCTACCGGAAAGTCGTCCGCTCGATCATTCCGATAAGCGTCCAGGCGGCGATACGCGCCGGGTGCAGCGATGTGCGCGATAGCGAAGGCTTTGCCTATCGGTTCATGAAAGGCTGCAGGGTGAAGGTGGATCCGGCGCTGCTGCGTTCCACGGCGCAAGCGCTCCGGGCCTACCCGCAGGTCGCCAGTACCCTGCGGTACCAGTATTCCCTGCTCGCTTCGAGCGTCCCGAATTTCAAAGCCGTCATCGTCATCATCAAAAAAGCGCTTGCCGCCCTGGGGGCGAGCGAAGCACACGCCGGTAGCCGCCAATGATCTTTTCCCGCATCATCGGGCATGTGAAGAAGCAACAGTGGACCGGCGCGTTCATCGAACTGGCGATCGTCGTCCTCGGCGTGTTCATCGGCCTACAGGCCAACAACTGGAACCAGGCGCGGCAGAACCGCGCTGCGGAGACCGTATATCTGCGGGCGCTGACCAAGGACTTCAATTCCATAGAGACCTCGGTCCAGACGCAGATCGATTTCGAAACGACGATCGCTCACTTCATCAACCAGTCGCTGGACGAGATCGATGCGCCTCCGTCAAAGAATCGGAATCTTCGCCTCGGCATGCTGCTGAGCCAGTTGGCAGCGCGCAGCACCCTGAAGATCGAGAGCCCGACCTTCCGGGAACTGCAGAGTTCGGGGCACCTCGGCCTGATCCGTGACCGGGCCCTGCGCGGCAGGATCGTCGAGTATTTCTTCCAAACCCGACGCTGGGAATCCGCACTGGACCGGAACAACGCCGCGTTCGTCGACAACGGGTACGACGTCTTCCTGCGCACGCATGGCGTGGAGGGCGTGCTCTGGGATCCAACGCTCATGAATGAGCCCTCAGCGTTGCCGTCGAAGCTTGGAGCCGACTACCTGAAGTTGATGCATGCGCAGTATGGAGACCGTATCCTGGCGGGTCGAAATCCCGAGTTCGACCGCCCGCCGGGCGACCCGTTCTGGGGCCAACTGCGCCAGCAGTTGAACTGGCGGGCGTTCATCGCCGGGAGAAACGAAAGCATCGCGATACACATCAAGAAGGTGACCGAGACAGTCAAGGCGAAGACCCTCGCCTACCTGAAGGCACATCGATCATGATGTTCTCCCGTTTCGCCCGGCACATGAAACACCAGCACTGGATGGCGGTGTTTCTGGATTTCGTCATCGTGGTGGTAGGCGTATTCATCGGCCTGCAGGCCAACAACTGGAACCAGGCGCGGGTCCACCGGGCGGACGAACGCGCCTTTCTGTTGCAATTGCGCGAGGAGATCGCCGGTGACGACCAGGCCTTGCGCTATCAGTCGCGCTATGTCGCGCAGGTGGTCGCGAGCGGGCGCCGCGCGCTCGCCTATCTCAAGGGCGGCAAGGATTGCACGAGCGGCTGTGAAGGGCTGCTCATCGATTTCTTCGACGCCTCGCAGGTCTGGGGAGCGCCCTACGATCAAACGAGGTATCAGCAGGCACAGCGCCTGGGCTATCCCTAGTGCACCCCGCCGTAATTCCTGGCACTTTCAGAGTCTCTCACAAGCGTCAGATCAAGGCGCAGCGTGCAGCCAATGGCCGAGCCCTTGGTAAACGGTGCAACGCAGAGCTGGCGCTTGTGGGAGGCTCCCTTCGGGCGAGTCGCTGGAGGCCGGCTGCGGTGTTGCGCACGCTTGAAAGGGAACGACCCTTCCTGCGCGCACGCGCCTTGCATCCAACCTGCAGCGGCTCGCTGAAAGTACCAGGAATTACGGCGGGGTACACTGGAACCCGTCGACCCGGCGCGCGGTCGAAGCCTTCTACAAGAGCATCGGCGGATGGCGGGCGGTGAACACGACACCACCCGCTTATCGAGCGCGCGTGCGCGGCCACTTCACCCCCGCGGCTGCCGAGGCACTCTGGAAAGGTTGCTGGCAACGGCCTGCCGGAGGGCTCGAGGAATTGTCGCACGGCTGCGCGGGCGCCCTGAAAAAGCTGGACACGGCGGCGATGCTGCACCAGATTCGCGCCGACAGCGCCCTGATTCCTGAGCTTCAATATTGGTTGGGGCAGAACATACTGGCCCTCACGTTCTACCCGCAATCGCACCGGCTCGCCAAGGCCGCCGAAGCGGCGATCACACGCGACGCCGGGCAGGTGAAGAAGTAACAGTGGGCTCGGGGCCTGGGGGCTTGAATCAAGAACGTTATAGTGTGCAGGCAGCATTATCCGGAGATCATTCATGAGCAACCCCGCCCTCCATGTCGTCACCATCTGCGGCAGCCTGCGCAAGGATTCCTGGAACCGCAAGGTCATGGAAGCCCTGCCGGGCCTGGCGCCGGACGGCATGCAGATCACGGAGGCGCCGCCCTTCCGCGACTTCCCGCTCTATGACGCGGATATGCAGAACTCGAGCGGCTTCCCGAATGGCGTCACGGCGCTGGCCGACGCGATCCGCGCCGCCGACGGCGTCATCATCGTGACGCCGGAATACAACTTCAGTATCCCGGGCGCCTTGAAAAACGCAATCGACTGGGTGTCGCGCCTGGACAACCAGCCGTTCGCCGGCAAGCCCGTCGCGTTGCAGTCCGCGGCCCCCGGCCCCGTCGGCGGTGCGCGCATGCAGTACGACCTGCGCCGTTCGATGGTATTCCTGGACGCGCTGACACTGAACAAGCCCGAGATCTTCATCGGTTTCTGCGCCGAGCGCATCGATGCCGAAACCGGCGAGATCACTGACGACAAGACCCGCGGCTTTATCGAGAACCAGCTCACGGCGTTTGCCGGCTTCATCTCGGCTCACGGTAACCGGGAACCCTGAGACGCCCCATAGCGCAGGTCCTGCTTCCGGGATCACGCCCTGGAACCAGGCGTCGCGATCGCAATAAAAACAACGGCCTGCACCCATCCGGCTCCATTTATTACATGGCCGCGCCACCGTTTATCACATGGACCTTCCCGGTTTCATTAACAAACCGTAATGTTTGACACCGCTCAAAACCGCTCCTGTTAACAACTCTGTAATACAGAAAACCTACGATCCCCTTGCGCATTCCCAGACAAAACGGCTGGGGTTCATTTCTGTCTGATGTCGTTAATCCAAGGAGATCATCATCATGATCGTGAACAAAAGTTTGAAGCGCAAGATGCGGCCGCTGGCGGCCGGTATTGCAACCGCGGGTCTGATCCTGGCTGCCGGGGCCGCCATGGCGACGACCCTGAACGAGACGGGCTCGAGCCTGCTCTACCCGCTGTTCAACCTCTGGCAGCCGGTCTACACCAAGGCGAATCCGGGCGTGAAGATCAACACGGCCAGCACCGGCAGCGGCACGGGGCAGGCCCAGTCCATGAAGGGCCTGGTCCAGATCGGCGCCTCCGATGCTTACTTGAGCAACACGCAGATGCGCATGCACCCGAGCATGCTCAACATCCCGACGGCCATTTCCAGCCAGATGGTGAATTACAACATCCCCCACCTGAACGGCAAGCACCTCAAGCTGAGCGGCCCGGTCCTCGCCGACATCTACGCCGGCAAGATCACCCGCTGGAACGATTTCCGGATCGAGAAACTGAACCCCGGCGTTCACCTGCCTGATCACCGCATCGTCACCGTGCACCGCAGCGACGGTTCCGGAGACACCTTCATCTTCACGCAGTACCTGAGCAAATCCACCCCGTGGTGGAACAAGAAGTACGGCTACGGCACGACCGTCAGTTGGGCTCCGGTTTCGGGCAACATCGGCGCCGAGGGCAATCCCGGCATGGTCGACGCGCTGAAGAACAACGACTACTCGATCGCCTACGTGGGCATCAGCTACAAGGCCCAGATCAACAAGTACAACCTCGGCGAAGCCAAGCTCGGGAACCGCGACGGCAATTTCGTCCTGCCCGAGCCCCGCACGGTAAAGGCCGCCGCGGCCGCGATGGTGCCGAAGACCCCGGCCGACCAGCGCATCAGTCTGATCTTCGCCCCGGGCAAGTGGAGCTACCCGATCATCAATTACGAATATGCACTGGTGAATTCGCAGCAGCCTTCCAAGGAAATGGCCGAGAAACTGCGCCGGTTCCTGGTGTGGGCGATTTCCACCGCCGGCGGCAACGCCATGCCCTTCATGAAGAAGGTGCACTTCGTGCCCCTGCCTCCCAGCGCGGCGCTGCAGTCCATGGAGCAGATTTCAAAAATCAGCCATTGATCATATTTTCGGTTCTCCAACACTCACCGGTGACACCCGCAAGGGTGTTACCGGTGCTTTTTATCTGCAGAATCCTGGTGGCGCTATTCCCGGAAACAACAACCCCGGCGCCGATGACATTCACTGACCAGGGGGCATCCGGATGAACGCTCGCAAAAACGTCTTCAGATGGTCGGTAATGACAATGGCGGTCATTCTGCCGCTGAGCCTGGTTGCGATCGCGGTTTTTCTGGCCGTCTACGCCTGGCCCGCCATCCATTTCAACGGCTGGGGCTTCCTGACTCACAACGATTGGAACCTGGGCCGCACCTACGGGAATCCAATCGTAAAGAACGGACAGATGATCCTGCCGGGCGCAAGTTACGGCATCCTGTTCCTGATCGTCGGCACTTTGCTGTCGTCGCTGATCGCCATCGTCCTGGCACTGCCACTCGGAGTTTTTTCGGCAGTCTTCATCGCCGAGGGCCTGAAGGGGGGAGCGAAGGAAGCCGCTTCATTCCTGGTCGAGTTGCTGGCAGCCGTACCCAGCGTCGTCTATGGCCTGTTCGGGTACATCGTCCTGATCCCGTTCCTCGGCCATCATGTCTATCCGTTCCTGACCGACACGGTGGGGCGGTTTATCCCCTGGTTCGGCGGGGAATCGGGCAGCGGCTACGGGTTGCTTACAGCCGGATTGATCCTCACCTTCATGATTGTGCCTCTTATCAGCGCCACGTTGCGCGACGCATTGGGCTCGACCCCCCGGGCCCTGCGCGAATCCGGCATCAGCATGGGCGCATCCCGCATGGAAGTGGTCATGCATATCCTGCTGCCGCAAAACAAGCGAGTCCTGATTGGCTCGACCATCCTCGCCCTGGGCCGTGCGCTGGGCGAAACCATGGCCGTCCTGATGGTGAGTGGCAACGCTTTGAACGTATTGCCATCCAACGTGTATAGCTCGGTCTCTACGATGGCCTCGTTCATCGTCTCCCAGCTGGACAGCGCCTTGCAGGACCCCACCGGCATGGCGGTCATGTCGCTCGCGGAAGTCGGCCTCGTCCTGATGCTTATTTCCATTCTGGTTAATGCCGCGGCACGCGCCTTGCTGTCGCTCACCGGATCAAGGGTCAAAGCATGAACGAAACCGTCATGAACGGGACCTCCGACAAGTCGTCCCTCGTATTGCTGAAGCGGCGCTGGATATCGCGGGGCTGGTGGTTCGTGACCGGCCTCAGCCTGTTCATCCTGGGCTTTAGCCTCCTGTACCTGCTCGGGTTCGTGTTCCTGCACGGTCTGGGTGCACTCAACCTGACCACGTTCTACCAGGACACACAGGGCATCGCCGGCGGGCTCAGGAACGCCATCGTGGGTTCTCTCCTTATCTCCGGCCTGGCACTGGTGATGGCCATACCCGTCGGCGTCAGCGCCGGCATCTACCTGGCCGAATACGATTACATCCCGTTCGTGGGCAGCATCGCCCGATTCATATCCGATGTACTCGTGGGCGTGCCCTCGATCATCCTCGGCTACTTCGGCTACATCACCATGGTGGTGTACGCGGGCTGGAAATTCTCCCTGCTGGCAGCCTCGATCACGCTGGCCATTATGATGTTGCCCTATATAGCAAGGACCACCGAGATGGCCCTGCGCGATATACCGCATGCCGTACGCGAGTCGGCCTATGCGCTTGGGGCCGGGGAGGGCCGGACGATCCTCAGGATCATGATCCCCGCGGCCAGGACGGGCATCCTGACGGGCATTCTGCTCTCGCTCTCGATCTCGCTCGGCGAAACCGCCCCGCTCATCTACACGGCCAACTGGTCGAACTACATGTGGCAGGGCCACTTCACCAACGAGCCGGTGTCCTACCTCACCTACGTGATCTGGAGCTACATCGGCGAGCCCTACGATTCCGCGCACAAGCTGGCCTACGCAGCCGCCTTCCTCATCGTAATCATGGTGCTCGGCATCAACGTCGTCGCCCGCTACCTGCTGCGCAACAAGTCCGGCCACCACCATTGACTCTACAGCTCAGGTCTTGAGGCGATAGCCGGTGCGGAAGATCCAATAGATGATGGCGAGGCACACGCACATGAACAGCAGCGTGATGCCGAGGCTCATCGCGAGACTCACGTCTCCCGAGCCATAGAAGCTCCAGCGGAATCCGCTGACCAGATACACCACCGGGTTGAACAACGAGACCGTCTGCCAGACGGGCGGCAGCATTTTTATGGAATAAAAACTGCCGCCGAGGAAAGTAAGCGGCGTGATGATCAACATGGGCACGATCGAGAGCTTTTCGAACGTGTCGGCCCAGATCCCGATGATGAAGCCGAGCATGCTGAACGAGGCCGCGGTGAGCAGCATGAACAGGATCATCACACCCGGGTGCTCGATGTGCAACGGGACGAAGGCCGCTGCCGTGGCGAGGATGATCAGCCCGATGATGATGGACTTGGTCGCGGCGGCGCCCACGTAGCTCAGCGTCGCCTCGAACGAGGACAATGGCGCCGAGAGCAACTCGTACATGGTGCCCGTGAACTTCGGAAAGTAGATTCCGAACGAGGCGTTCATGACGCTCATGGTAAGCAGCGAGAGCATGATCACGCCGGGGACGATGAATGCACCGTAGCCGATACCGTCCATGTGCGTCATCCGTGAACCGATGGCGGTGCCGAACACCACGAAGTAGAGCGAAGTGGAAATTACCGGCGAGACCACGCTTTGCACAAGCGTGCGCTTCATGCGCGCCATCTCATAGCGATACAGCACCCAGACGCCGCGGATATTCATCGGCCGTTCTCCACCAGGTTGACGAAAATCTCCTCGAGCGTGCTCTGCTTGGTCTCGAGGTCGGAAAACCGGATCCCCGCCTCGCGCAGCTCGCCCAGCAACATGGTGATGCCGGTATGCTCGGCATGCGTGTCATAGGTGTAGACCAGGTCGTTGCCGCCGGCGGCCAATTCCAGCGTATAGGCGCCCAACGCTTCCGGGATCGTTTCGAGGGGTTCCTGGAGGTGCAGGATGAGGCGTTTCTTCCCGAGCTGGCGCATCAGCTCGTTCTTCTCCTCCACCACGACCAGCTCGCCATGATGGATGACGCCGACGCGATCGGCCATTTCCTCGGCCTCCTCGATGTAGTGTGTGGTAAGAATGATGGTAACGCCGGTTTCGCGCAGCTTGCGCACCAGCTGCCACATGTCACGCCGCAGTTCCACGTCCACGCCTGCCGTCGGCTCGTCGAGGAACAGAATATCGGGCTCGTGCGCCAGTGCCTTGGCGATCAGCACGCGACGCTTCATGCCGCCGGAAAGCATGATAATTTTTGCATCGCGCTTGTCCCAGAGGGAAAGGCTCCTGAGTACCTGCTCGACATGCCCCGGGTCGGCGGGCTTACCGAACAACCCGCGGCTCAGCGCCGCGGTTTCCCGCGGAGTGACGAAGGCATCCACCATCAGTTCCTGTGGCACGAGACCAATCATGCTGCGGGTTTTGCGGTAGTCGCGCACGATGTCGTAACCGTTGACGCGAACCTCGCCGCCGCCCGGCCGTACGATCCCGCAGATGATGCTGATGAGCGTCGTCTTGCCGGCGCCGTTCGGCCCCAGCAGCGCGAAGATCTCACCCTTGCGGATATCCAGGTTGATATCCTTGAGCGCCTGAAAACCGCCCGCATAGGTCTTGGACAGATGCGAAATCGAGAGCACCGTCCCGCCGCTGCCGCTGCCCGCGGACTGGCCTGCTGCGGCCGCGTCTTGCTTCATGTGTCCGTAACCCTCCTGGTTATATTCGAAACCGGGCGCAGCCGATCGGCGCCACGGCAGCCGCTCCGACCGTCCCGGGCACCGCCATCCTGTCACGGGGCAATAAACGGGTGAATGGGAGGACTTCGATATCACGGGATTATATAGGCGCCCGCCCGAAGTCAAGCCCGGGCAAAGCTTCACAGCGTTAAAATAGGCTCACGCGCCGCGTTTATCCCGGGCGCATTTCTCGCATTCAACCCGCTCCACGGAGCCGCCATCCCTTGACACATTCGGACGAGGCCCGGGGCCGGAAAATCGCGTTCCTCGTGCTCGCGCTGCTGGCCTGCATCTGGGGCTACAACTGGGTGGTGATGAAGATCGCCCTGGCTTACGCACCGCCGTTCACCTTCGCGGCCATGCGCACCGGCGGCGCGGCCCTGTTCCTGTTCGGCCTGCTGGCCGCCTTCGGCAAGCCCATGCGCCCGCCGGTTATCGGCAGGATGCTGCTGCTCGCCCTGTTCCAGACCACCATCTTCGTCTCGCTGGCGACCCTGGCCGTGTATATCGGCGATCCCGGCAAGTCGGCGATCCTCGCCTTCACCATGCCCTTCTGGGTGCTGATATTCGCCGCGCCCGTGCTCGGCGAACGGATCACGCGCGGCAAGGCGATCGCCGGCGGCCTCGGCCTGGCGGGCGTGATCCTGATCCTCTCGCCCTGGACGGCGCACCAGCATTCCCTGGGCCTGGTGCTGGCGCTTGGCGCGGGCTTCGACTGGGCCATTGCCGTCATGATCGCCAAGAAGATCCCCGTGCGCGGTACGTGGAGCCTGCTCTCGCTCAACGCCTGGCAGGCGCTGGTGGGTGCAGTGCCGCTGGCCATCCTCGCACTGGCCCTGCCCGCCGCGTCGATCCACTGGACGACACCGTTCATCCTTGCCCTCGCCTACAACATGGCGCTCGGCACGGGGCTGGCCTGGTTCATGTGGCTGTTTATCCTTTCCCGCCTGCCCGCCAGCGTATCCGGGCTGTCCTCGCTGATCATCCCGGTGATCGGCATTCTCGCGGACTGGGCGCAACTGGGGGAACGGCCCGGCCCCTGGGAAAGCGCCGGGGCAATCACCCTGATCGCGGGCCTCGGATTGATCGCCTGGAACCAGCGTCGCGGCAAGCTTTAACCTTGCCACCCCGGCCTGCAAGCGTACACTTGCAGGAAAGAACCGGGGGTGTTTGCCGCATGCTGTTTCACTTCGAAAGATCCTCGCAGCCGCTGGTGTCCTGGCGGTTGTTCCTGCGCCGCATGGTGATCTACGTCGCGATTGCCACGGGTATCAACGTGGTATTCCTGGGGATCGGCACGCTGGGGTTTCATTCGCTGGAACCGCTGGACTGGATGGGCGCCGCACTCAATGCCGCGATGATCATGACCGGGAACGGCCCCATCTCGCCCATGCACACAGCCGGGGGCCGCGCCTTCCAACTCTGCTATGCGTTGATGGGCGGCATCGTGTTCGTGCTGGTTGTAAGCGTCGTCCTCGGCCCGGTGATACACCGCATCCTGCATGCTTTTCACCTGGGCATCGATGACGCAGCCAAATAAACAGGAAAGCGGACTTCAGTCCCCCGCTTCCCGCACGGCCCCCAGTTCTGCGATGCGTTTTTCCATCGACGTGACGTGGCTGCCACGCCAGTAGAGCCGCCCGCATCCGCTGCAACGCCGGAATATGTCGTAATGCTTGCGCGTCAGGGGCTGCAGGCGGTGTTCGATCTCGGCCTTGTCGACGTCTTCCAGAAGGCCGTTGCAACGGGCGCAGCGGGTGAACGGTTCAGTCAGACCCGTGAGGTCGAAACGCCGGAAGACCTCGGCCAACTGGTTCCGCGGATCGTCCTGGCGCACATAGTAGCCATGCGTGACGATGCGCCGCTTGAGCAGGCTGCGGTCCCGCGTCAACAGGATACGCCCCTCATTCGCCGAAATCCGCGCTAGCTCCTCGTCGGTATAGTCGTTACGGTACAGCGTATCGAAACCGCACAGCCGCAGGTAGCGCGCCAGCGTTCCCAGATGCACATCGAGCACGAAACGCACGGCACGAAGCGGCTTCGGACGCACCTTGATCTCATGCGACACGTCAAAGGACTCGAACACCGGATACACCGCGATCCGGTCGCCGTCGCGCACGAGATAATCGAAATCGACCGATTCGCCGTTGGCAAGGATTAGTTCCACTTCGGGGTGCGGCACGCCCAGGGCTTCGATCATGTCCTTGACCGACGCCCTGCGCGAAAATTCGTAGGCAAATCCGGTCTTGCGCCGTTCCGGCGGCAGGAAGTCGTTCAGTTCCTCGTAAAAGCGGAAAATCGCCCGGCAACCGCCTGTATATTGCTGTACCTGCATAACCTGTAGATGCGGCCTTTCAGCAACGTTTTCAATCCCGGTAATAGTGCGGGGGCTCTTCCGATTCGGGATAGGGGAATTTCAGGTGCCCGTAACGGACCACCACCACGGTAATGGCCAGCACGAAGATCGCAAGCGAAATATAGATGTCGCGCGTGGCCTGCAACTCATGCAAATCGCCGGTATCCAGAATCAGGTACCGCGCCAGCGACACCATGGCGATGTAGAGCGGCATGCGCACCGGCAACTTGTCCAGGCGCCAATAGGTACTGACCATACTGATGACTTCGAGGAAGATGAACAGCATCAGCAGATCCGAAACGCCGACATAGCGCTTGGACACCATCCCCGCAATTTCCTGGCCGGCAGCAAACAACGTGGCAATGAGGATGAGGAACAGGCCCACGTCCTCGACCACCGTGACCACTTTCATGCCTGCGCTGCGTACGAACCTTCGATGCGGCATGGAACCACTCCCCGTGCTATCCAGTTTTCAGGTGGACCGGACGCACTGGCCCAGCCCGTACGCAATCAGCCGCCCGAATTTTGGGACTTCTCCCAGGATTCGAGCGTCCCGGGCGCACCCAGCACATGCCCGTCCACCTTCTTGCCGTAGTAGTCGACCTTGCGGTTATGGTGGAACTGCTTGATCGTTTCTTCCAGGTTGCCCTTGTAGCGCGGATCCTGCGGGCGCGGATGACTGTCGACCCAGGCCGCCACGTCCCAGGTCTCCTGCAGGCTCAGCTTGCCGGCATAGCCCAGCGGCATGTTGTGATGAATGAACTCCGCGGCCTTTTCAACGCTGTGCATGCCGGCGCCCCAGTTGAAGGCCTGCGCGCCCCACAGCGGCGGGAATGCGTAGGAACCGTCGGCCAGCTTGCGGCCCTGACCGTTGTCGCCGTGGCAAACCGCGCAATCGGCGGCATAGACATACTTGCCGCGCTCGCGCGAATACGGCTTCGGAGGCTCGGCGAGTTTCGGGTAGCCCCTGCCCTTCATTTTCTTGCCGGCCGGCACGCCGTGCGACATCCAATACATATAGCTTTCAAGGTCGATCATGACCGGGGAATCCGATGGCGGCGGGCCGCCGGACTTGGAACCCTGGGCATTTTCCGAGTAAGTGAAACACCCTTGCAGGCGCATCACCATGTCGTTCACTTTCTTGTTCTTGCCGCGATAGGCCGGATACATGCCCCAGGATGCCCACATCGGCGCCGAATCGGCCTGGCGGCCGGCATTGGTATGGCAATTGCTGCAGCTCTGGCCGTTGCCGATGTAGTCGCCTGCGTACTTGGGCGTCTGCGTGTAGATCAGGTAGCCGCGTTTCACGGCCTCCCCGAACTCATCTTTCGGCACATCCTTGAGCAACGGCGGCTGGAAATACCCCGGCATCGCATCGGCCACCGACGGCGCGACATCGGGTTGCGTGTCGGCGGGGACGGGGCCGGTCGGGGGCAGCGAGGCCAGGTATGCGGCCGCCGCGTGAATCTGCTTTTCATCAAGCGCCTCGGCGACATGCTTCATCAGGTTGCCGATGCCACCGGGCCGCTTGCTGTCCTGCCAGGCCTTCAACTGGGCCTCGATGTATTTGGCATCCTGTCCGGCCAGGGCGGGGAACGGCTCGAAGCCGCGCGCGCCCGGGCCATGGCATGCCTGGCAACTCGGAATGTTTTTTTGCCACAGGCCATTGACCACAAGCTCACGGCCTTCACTCAGCACTGCCTTGTCGACCTCGCCGCCTGCCGCGGCGGGCTCCTTCAGCGTGGCGTAGTATTCGGCAATGGCGCGTATCTCATCCGCACTCAGACCTTGTGCCTGCCCATGCATAATGGCGTTGGCGCGCTCGCCGCTGGCGAACGCCTTCAACTGGGCTTCCAGGTAAGAGGCCGATTGACCGGCCAGGCGCGGGAAGCCCGCCTGCGGATTGCCTTCGCCCTTGGACCCGTGACAGGCTGCGCAACCCTTCTGGGCAACGATCTGTTCGCCGCTCGCGGCGGCGTGAGCTGCAATCGAAAAGCCTGCGCACATGGCCAAAGAGCCCAAGGCCATGAAAAAACGTCCCGATCTCGACATGCCGTGTCTCCCGCTAATAACTGAATGGCTGAACCATCAGGGCTTCATGAACTGGTACTCGCGATAGATCGCCTGGCCCTGAGGGCTCATGAGGAAATCCATGAAGGCCTTGGCGGCCGCCGGGTGCGGCGCGCTCTTCATCAGCCCCGCGGTATACCCGACCACCTTGTTGTCCTTGTCCGGTATCGTCACCGTGGAAATCGGGTGATGCAGCATCCGGTCGTGGAACCAGGCTTCGGTGTACCACACGACGCCCGCATCGCACTCGTGCTCCATGATGCGTATCGGCGTCTGGCGATGATGGATATGGGTGAGGAAAGTCGTGCCCTTTCCAACCTTCTCCTTGTATACGGTATTCACCAGGGCCTCGCCCCCCGTTTCCTTCAAGGCCGGGATGATGGCGTGCTTGGCGATGCCCTCCCACTCGGGGTTCGGCATGCACAGCCGCAGATCGGGCGCCGCCAGGCTCTTCAGGCCGGTCACATGATCGGGATTGCCCTTGTAGACCATGATGGCTAGGCGGTTCCTGGCATACACCTCGGTGCGGTCGAACCAGTGGTGCTTTTCCTGAAGCGTCATCATGCTGCCGTGGCCGGCGGTCAGGATGTCGGGCTTGAGCGTGATGCGCATGTTCCCGAGCAGGATGCCCTGGCCGCGTTCTATCGAGGTGATCAGCCGGCCCGGCGGGAAGGTGAACGCCACCACACGCGGGTATTCGGGATGCGCCTTGATGAAGGCGCGCATGAGCTTATTCACCAGCATGTACTGGTTGCCGGCAAAAAATATGACCAACTGCGGGTCGTTGATATCGCCGTGGATGTCGGGCACGTTCTCCAGGCCCGGCACGGTGACCTCGGTGCCCCCGTATATGGGTGCACTCCACGGCGGCTGTACTTCCAGCAGTTTGGAGGGGAAGTCCCGCATGTAACGGGAGTTCTGGTAAACGTCCCCCTGCTGCCCCGCCGCGAAGGCGGGGCGCATGGAACCGAGAAGCAGCGCCGCGAACGCTCCAATCAGTGCGTAACTTAAGGATCTTGCCAACATTGTTCTCTCCTGATGGCGAACGGGCGGCGGCGCCCCCCGAATAGTACCGTGCAGTTTGTTACTGCTTCATGTAGGCGTAGCCCATATCACCATAGATGATCGTGGTGGCCAGCGCCGACAGGTCGATACGGACATCCTTGTAGACCTCGGAATGCGCGAAACCGAGATCCGCAAGCGCCTGGCCGCAGACATCCACATGCACGCCCGCCTTGCGCAATGCGTCGATCAGCGGAATATTGGGATTGTCCATGCCGTACTTCTTTTTGTAGGCCTCGTTGTTGAGGATGGCCGGGGTAGCCGGGCCATGCAGGATGGCGACAAAGTGCAGGCTCTTCAACGGTATGCCGGCGGAAGCAAACACGTTCACGGCGCGGGCCACGTGCACCAGGCCGCCTTCCGGCTTGGATGGATCCTTGGCACCGGAAGTTACGTCGAACAGCGCCTTGTAGGTGTGCTCCTTATTCGGCTGTACCGCGGCATGCGGCAGCGGGTGCACCGGGCCGTACTTGGCAATCACCGGGTAGGTCCATTGCATATCGGCCGCATGCGCAGATGGCATGAAGCCGACACCCGCCAGCGTAAACAGCGCCGCCGCGCCCAGAGCCTTGATCGAAAATGATTTCATGGTCCTTACTCCTTCTCGAGATGCGAAAAAAGCCCTTGCTCGGGCACGAAAAAAATCAGAAGTTATACTGGAACTGCAGACGGTTGTAGACGAACGTGGCCTGTTGCCCGGAATAACTGAAGACACCAAGGCGGTCACGGATGGAAAAGCCCTTGAACGGCCCCGTGCGGAAGAAATACGTCGCGTCCAGGTCCACTTCGGAGGGATTGCCCGTCTGGAAGGGATGGTTGAACTGCGCCTGGCTATAGCGGGCATAGCTCCCGATGAAGCGCCAGGCCCGGTCGCCGCCGAACCAGTACACGCCCTTCACCTTCCACGCATGACCGCTGGTGGTCTGGTCGGCCAGGCCCTGGGTCATCGAGGTGGTGAACAGCGGATCCGTGGCATAGGTGTGGGTATAGGGCGTCACGATGTTGCCGTTCTCGAAGGCGCTCGTGCTGGACGGAATCACGTCATAGGCGACGGTGTAGGTGCCCCGGCCTATGGCCACGCCGGCTTCGCCGCCCCAGACCTGGGCATCGACCTTGCCGAGCAGCGCGGCCCCGGTGTCGGACTCGTGCGCGAACTGCACCGCGGCCACGGGGTCGATCGCGCCCCCGGTGTGATACCGATAATCGGCCTGCAAATAGGTCAGGTTGGCGATATCGGTGAAACCGTACAACCATCCCTGGACCTTGAGGTCGCTCTTGCCAAAATTCATCCCGTACACGGCACCGCCGTACCAGAAGCTGGGCCCGTCGACGCCGTACAGGTTCGTGGTCGAGAAATCGGGGGTGGTGCGGTTTTTCCAGCGCTCGATGTAGGCCGCCTCGATGCTGAGGTTCTTGATCGGCGTCAGCGAGGCTGTCAGGCCCTGGTAGGCCGCCGGAATCACGCGCGAATCGGAGCCCCATACCCAGGGCGTGTGCAACAGCTGGTTACCCAGGCGAGCCTGGAAAATGCTGTGCTTGTACTGGATGAAGGCCTCGGCGGGCGTGGCAAACGAATCGCCGTTGCCCATCAGCGAGCCGTCGCGGCTGGCGGGTAACGGGCTGAGCCCGAAATTGGACACGCCATACAGCCCGAGCGCGGTGCTGAATCCGTAGAGCGATTTTGTCTGCGCAAACAACTTGGCCGAAGTGGCAAACGCGCTGCGTATGGACGGGTTGTCCAGGTTGTTGTTGTGGAAACGGTGGAATTCATACATCCGGATCTGGCCGTTGAAAGTGGCCAGCCACGAAGGCAAAGTGGCAGAAGAGTCGTTGCTGTCCGCCAGCGCCACCGGCGCTGCGAGCGAAAGGCACATTAAAGCTGCCGCCAATCGATAGATACGTCTGTTCATCATGCTAGTTCCCCTAGTGAGCTGTACCCGTGTCTATCCACAGGCATCCTTTTCGCGTCCGTGCTCCTGCCGCCATGGAGTATCTCTACTGTTTTCAGAAACGAATGCAATGGCGAAGAGCCGGCTCCGCCTATGATTATTAGTGACTTTTGACGTATATTACAAATATATAAATACTATGCTTAACATGCATAAAAGGCATACTTATGAATCTGCGCCACCTGGCCATATTCAACGCCGTTGCCGAAACCGGGGGCATCAATCGCGCCGCGGAGCGCCTGATGATCAGCCAACCCGCGGTGTCACGCCAGATCCAGGCCCTGGAACACGCCCTGGGCGTCACGCTGCTCGAGCGCAGGCCCCGGGGTATTCACCTGACTGAAGCCGGCAAAATCCTTGCCGACTACGCCCGCCGCCTGTTCGAGATCGAAGCCCAGGCCAACGAGGTCTTCTCCGACCTGCGCTCCCTGCGCACGGGCGTGCTGCGCCTGGGCGGCAGCATGAGCCTGGGCAACTATTTCATGCCCGAAGTCATCGCCGCCTTTCATCATCAGTATCCCCAGATACGGGTCTCCCTGGAGGTCGGGAATACCGATTACATCCTGGATATGGTCCGCCATAATCGCGTGGACATCGGCTTTATAGAAGGCGAGTTCAACAAGGACGAATTCGACGCCGAAGTATTCATGCATGACGAATTGATCGTGATCGCCCATCCCGGGCACCCGCTCGCGGGGCAGGGCCCGATGCCTTTCAGCCGCCTCTGCCAATATGGTTGCGTCATGCGCGAAGCCGGCTCGGGCACGCGCGCAGCGCTCAACAACCTGCTCGAGCGCGCCGGAATCGAGGACCATCCCTTCAATCTCACACTCGGCAGCCCCGAGGCCGTCAAGCGAGCCGTCCAGCGCGAGGCCGGCCTGGCCGTCGCCTCCAACCTCACTGTCATCAATGAGTTAGCCAACGGCTCACTGGTGCACATCCCGCTATCGGGACCATCCGCCTACCGCAAGCTCCACCGGCTGACCCTGCCGCATAAGCAACTGGCACCCGCGGCAAAGCCTTTCCTGACCCTGGTCAGCGACCACGCAAAACGCTATGGCGCCATTACGGAGGTTGCCTGAACCGAATCAGGCATTTTTGATCGAGGGCAACCGGGGTTTTAGCCCATGCGTGCACAATAAAAGGCATGAGCACGCGCAATCTCGATGCCTTTCTCAAGCCCGCCTCGGTCGCCCTGGTCGGCGCGAGCCGCTGCGAGGGCTCGGTGGGCGCCATCGCCGCAAAGAACCTGGAGGGGTTCCCCGGCCGGGTGTATCTCGTCAATCGACGCCGCGGCCTCGATGTCGCCACCGGCCTCTATCCCGAAGTCAGCCAGCTGCCCGAAGCCCCGGAGCTTGCGATCGTCGCGGTGCCCGCGCGAGGCGTGCCCGGTGTCATCGCCGACCTGGGCAAACTCGGTACACGGGCCGCCATAGTGCTGTCGGCCGGCTTCAATGAAGGCTCAGCGGGCAAGACCGGCAAGGTACTGGAGAAACGCATGCTCGAGGCTGCACGCCCATTCGGCTTGCGCATCCTCGGACCCAACTGCATCGGCGCGCTCGCGCCGCATTGCCGGCTGAATGCCGGCTTCGCCCAGCGCCTGCCGCCGGCGGGACGCATTGCCTTCCTCTCGCAATCCGGCGCCGTACTCACCACGCTCGTCGACTGGGCGGCTGCCCGTGGCATCGGGTTCTCCTCGCTGATCTCGATGGGCGAGATGTCCGACGTGGATGTCGCGGACTGGCTCGACTACCTCGCGATGGACGCCCGGACAGGCGCGATCCTGCTCTACCTGGAAAGCGTGACCAATGCCCGCAAGTTCATGTCCGCCGCGCGCCAGGCCGCGCGACTGAAGCCGGTGATCGTGTTGAAGTCGGGACGTTCGCCGGCCAGCGCCAAGGCCGCGGCCTCGCATAGCGGCGCGCTGGCCGGCGCCGACGCGGTGTTCGATGCCGCGCTGCGCCGGGCAGGCGCCCTGCGCGTACCGACGTTGATGCAGATGCTCGAAGCGGCCGAAACCCTGGCCTACGCGCAGTCGCTGCGCGGTGATGCGCTGGCCTTGCTGACCAATGGCGGGGGCATCGGCGTGCTGGCGGCCGATCAACTGGTCACCGCCGGAGGGCATCTCGCCGAACTGAGCGACGCCACCCTGGAAATGCTCGATACCGTGCTCCCGCCCGCCTGGTCGCACGGCAACCCGGTGGACATCATCGGCGACGCGGGCGCCGAGCGTTACCGGGCCGCACTCGAAATATTGCTGCATGCGCCCGAGGTCAATGCCATAGCCGCCATGTTCTGCCCGACCGGACTCATAGAACCCGGTGCGGTGGCCCGGGGCGTGACCGAAGAGCTACGCGCGCATCATGGCCACAAGCCGGTGCTGGCCTCCTGGCTCGGGCCCGTGGCCGCCAAGGCGGCACGGGACACGTTCGGCCACGCCCGGGTCCCGAACTTTGACACGCCCGAAGCGCTCACGCGCGGCTTCATGCACTTCGTCGACCGGCGCCGGCAACAGGATTTCCTGAGCCGCACGGTACCGGCCTTTCCGCTACGCGGAAAAAACGACCGGGCCGAGGTGCGCAAACTGATCGATGCCCGGCTGCGCGACGGCACGGCCTGGCTCGACGAAGCGGACGCCAAACAACTACTGGGCATTGCCGGCTTCACCGTGAACGAGACTCGGCGCGCGGCAACGGCAAAGGAGGCCGAATCGGCGGCACGCGCCATGAAACCGCCGTTCGCGGTAAAAATCCTCTCCCCGGACCTCCTGCACAAAAGCGACGTGGGCGGCGTAGCGCTCAACGTCGAGTCCGCCGAGGAAGTCGGCCGCGTCGCTGCCAGCATGATCCAGCGCCTGCGCGAACGTTATCCGGACGCTCGCCTATCCGGCGTGTCGGTGCAGCCGATGGTGAAACGGGCCGCTGCGCACGAGCTGATCGCCGGGCTCACCCTCGATCCGATCTTCGGCCCCGTCATCGTCTTCGGCGCCGGCGGGGTGGCCGTGGAAGCCATGGACGACACCGCGCTCGCCCTGCCGCCGCTGGACGTCAACCTGGCCCGCGACCTCATCGAGCACACGCGCATACACAAGGTACTTGCTGGCGCCGGGGGGCGATTGCCGCCGATCGACATGGAGGCGCTGCAGACCCTGCTCATCCGCCTCAGCGAGCTGGTGTGCGAATTCCCCGAGATCGTGGACCTCGATTTGAACCCCATCCTCGCCGGTCCGGACGGCGTGACCGTGCTCGATGCCCGGGTTCGCCTGGAGCGCGCCCGCGGAAACGCCATCGACCGCCTGGCGATCGTGCCGTACCCGCGCGAGCTGGAACAGCCCTTCGACCTGCCGGACGGCCGGCATTGCCTGTTGCGCCCGATCCGCGCCGAGGACGAGCTGCCGATGCGCAAGGCCTACCGGAAACTGTCACCGGAACATCGTTACATGCGCCTGTTCCAGACACTGGCCGAGCTGCCGCACGAACTCGCCGCCCGCGCCACGCAGATCGACTATGACCGCGAGATGGCGTTCGTCATCGCCGAGGACAAGCCGGCGGGCGAAGCCGAATTGTTCGGCGGCGTGCGGCTGATCAGCGACGCCAACCGCGAAAAAGCCGAATACGCCATTACCGTCGTCGACGACGTCGCCGGCCAGGGCGTGGGCCGGCGGCTGATGAACATCCTCATCGACTATGCCCGCAAGCTTGGCGTGCGCGAGATAACCGGCGACATACTGGAAATCAACACACCGATGCTCATCCTGTGCAAGGAGCTGGGATTCAAGCTAAGGCATGAAGACCAGATGCTGGTGAAGGCCACACTCGCCCTGCCCCGGACCCGGGATTAAGTCCTGCGCCAGACGGGCCATGGCGGCCACATTCCAGGCAATTCGCCTGGCGGATACGCATTCCCGGAAAAAATCTCCTATACTTCAGTCGCATATGAATGGCAATAGCGCATATTCTTATTGCAGCTTCTCTAATCATCCACACAGGAAACAAGCATGAAAAAAAGTTATCTACTTGGCATTTCAGCTCTGGCAATCATCTCCGCCGCTGCAACTGCTTCGGCCGCGGCACACAAATTACCGAGCCACGCACAAATTGCCAAACTGTTCACGACCTGGAACGATGCCCTGCAGACCGGCAACCCGGAAACGGTCGCGAATCTTTATTGCGCGCATGGCGCGGTGCTGCTGCCGACCGTCTCCAACCGCGTTCGCACCGACCCTAAGGGGATTGTCGATTACTTCACTTACTTCCTGAAATCGAAGCCGGTCGGGCACATCGACCAGCAGTACATTCGCGTACTCGGACCCGACACGGCGATCAACTCCGGCATTTACACCTTTCACCTGACCCAGGACGGCAAGCGCACCAGTGTGCAGGCCCGCTATACCTATGTCTACGAGAAGCAGAACGGACACTGGTGCATCATGGATCATCATTCCTCGGCCATGCCTGAGCCGACCTCGAAATAGCATTTTCACATCAAAAGCACGGGAAATAGGTGACCACCTATTTTCCGTGCCTGATTGACAACAGACATGCATGCAACCATGGATGACTTATGCGCTACCTGTTTCCTTTAGTGATAGCCGTTGCGTTTCTGGCCGGTTGCGCCACGAAGCCTGATTCAGCCGTGAAGGGACATGAACAAGGCCGGTCATTCAGCCCCAGGCCGGGAACCGCTCCCGAAACACAGATCGTCCCGACATTCAGATTCCCGCCAACCTATCCACAAAAGGCTTTGTCCTCAGGGGAGCAGGGATGCGTTCGAGTTGTTTTCGACCTGGATGCCAAGCACCGCCCCACACATATACAGGCATTGGCCAGCGCGCCCAACGGCGTTTTTGATCATGCCGCAATCCAAGCTATCTCAAAATGGCGCTTTAGCGTTACCAACGCAAAAGGCCAGCCCACTGCCGACAGAGTAAAGAACCTGATCCAAGACATACATTTCCTGATAGGCGGGAACACCAGGCGAACGAAAAGCGTCATCAACTGGATATGCCAGCAACCGCCGCCACGAACAGTCATTGTCAGCCCAGCCCCCGCAACGGCAAATGTCCATGTGTCGGACAAGGAGAGCGCGCAACGGGTCAGTATTGTGCAGATACCCGACCCGCGTCACAAGCCGCTCACAAACGGCTGGGTCGACGTCAAATTCTGTATCGGGAAAAAAGGGCAAGTCGTGGACGCTGCAGCCTACAAGGCTTCACCGCCCGGTTTATACAACCGCGCCGCACTGGCCGCGCTTGCATCCTGGAAATTCACGGCACGCAGAGCGTACGGATCGCATTATGCCCGGACATGCGGTTTGACCTACCACATACGAATCGTTGGCCAGGCCAGCCTGGCTCATGGCCCGACCGTCCTTGACCAACGCCCGACCGCCATCCAGGCGGATGACCTCGCCTTATCCGGCGACTCGCATCCCGCGCGCGGCAAGGTAACGATGCGCTTTTGCGTCGGCAAGGACGGCAAGGTCAGCGACGCCAGGGCGATCCAATCCCACCCCGCCGGCATCTACGATCGGGCAGCGGTAAAAATCCTCCAGGTCTGGAGCTACTGGCCGAAGACGGTAAACGGCAAGCCGGTACGCGACTGCAACGTGGAAGAGTCGATCGCCTTCAAGCTGGGACACGACCAGCTCGTCTGGGCCTACCCGGGCGCACCCTGACAGGATCCAGCGGCCCGCAGGGCCGGCGTAGCAGTCCCCACGCCGGTCATCCGATTGTAATAAAATGCAACGCTGCTTTTGCCCCTGAGACCGGTATGAAACTACGCGCCCTGTGGCTGGCCGCGGTCGCCATTGCCCTGTATTTCCCGGCGTTCGCCCTGGCGCAGAACGCGCCCGCCGTATCGACGGCCCAGAGCCCGACCGTGCTGCTGGACACCATCGAGGTCACCGCGACCCCGAGACCCGAGAAGGTCGGCACGGTGCCCAAGAGCGTGACCGTGATCACCCACGACCAGCTCGAGCGGCTCGGCGCCACCAACCTGCGCACGGCGCTCAGCCTGGTGGGCGGCGTCTATATCGCGCCCGGCGGGGACAACGGCCCGGCAGGTTCGGTGCCGCAGTTCCAGGGGCTGCAGGAATTCGACGCGTTCCTGCTGCTGGTGGACGGCGTGCCGTGGGGCGGCGCCTTCAATCCGGCCCTGGCGAGCATCGACCTCAACGACGTCGCCCGCATCGAGATCATCCGCGGCGCGGCGCCGGTAAAGTACGGTGCGACCTCCTTCGTGGGCGTCATCAACATCATCCACCGCAAGGCGGGCAACCCGACCCACACGCTGAGCGCGAGCCTGGGCAGCTGGGACACCGGCAGCCTGGCCTTTTCGACGCCGCTCACGACGCAGGGCCCGTTCAAGCAATCGCTGGCCCTGGACGTGTCCCAGCACGGCATGCGCGACTTCCGCGCCGGCTACAAGCGCCAGCACCTGCTCTACCGCGGCGCCGTCGACACGCAGACGGGCAGGTTCCACATTGATTTCGATGCCCTGCTGCTGCAGCAGCAACCGCAGAGTCCCGTCCCCCTGAGCGATGCCGCCGGTGGCCTGGACCCTGCGATCCCGATCGACTCCAACCAGAATCCCAGCAACGGGAAAATCGACTCCGAGCGCTACCAGCTCAATACCGGCTATGACGCCCAGCTCGGGAACGGCACATGGTCTACCACGCTGGCAGCCTCTTTCGAGCATCTGCGCAACGTGCGCGGCTTCCTGCGCGCCGATAATTTCCAGACCGGCGGCACGCCCAACGCCGATGGTTACAACCAGAGTGTCAGCCGGAACAGCCTGTACCTCGACAGCCACTACACCTATTCACTGAGTCCCGACCTGCAGATGGTGAGCGGAGCCAATTTCCTGTACGGATGGGGCCAGGAAAACAGCAACAACTATGAGTACTACGTACAGCCCAACGGCGGCAACCCGCCCGACAGCAACACGTTGCCCGTCGACGAGCAGACCCGGCTCCAGGACACCCGCTCGTTCTTCGGCGCCTACTCCCAGGCGGACTGGACCTTCGCCAGCAACTGGGACTTCCAGCTCGGCCTGCGCCTGAACCATACGCTGGAAAACCGCGACACCGCGCTGTGGCCATCGGCCGCCAGCGGGCTGCCGCCGCAGCATGATTCCATGACGCAAACCAACACCCGCTTCAGCGGCCAGACGGCGATCAGCTACAGCTTCTGGAACAGCGACGCGGGCAAGGCCGTGGCCTACGTGTCCTACGGCAACACCTTCAAGCCGGCCGCGGTGGACTTCGGCCCCGAAGCCGAGGGCGACATCCTGCAGCCGGAGACGGCCCAGTCCTACCAGGCCGGAATCAAGGGCTACACGATCTCGCCCGACCTCGGATGGGACCTCAACCTGTTCTGGGTGAACTTCTCCAACGTGGTCATCCCGGCCTCCGAGGGCGGCCTGCCCGGAACGCGCAACGGTGGCCAGCAGCGCCTGCGCGGTCTCGAGGTGGAACTCGACGGCAGCATCGCGGCCGGCTGGCGCTGGACGGCGACCTATGCCTACCATGACGCCCAGTACACCAACTTCGTGGTCAACGAAAGCGGCACCAACGTCCAGCTCGCGGGCAACCAGATCGTGATGTCCCCGCACCAGCTGTTCAAGGCGGGCGTCAGCCGCATGCCCGAAAGCGACGGCTGGCTCGCCTATGCCAACGTCGAGCTCGTGGGACCGCGCTACTACGACATGGACAACCAGATCCGCGCTCCGGGCTACGGCACCCTGAACGCCGGCGCCGGCTATCGCTTCGGCCGCTGGACCGTGCGCCTCGATGGCACGAACCTCACCGACCGCCGCCCCGCCGTCGCGGAAAGCGAACTCGGCCCGGATTCGTTCTACGTGATGCCGGCACGAGCCGTACAGCTCAGCGCGACCCTGACCTGGTAATACCGACCGGTCCGGCTCAAACCACCCGGCCTGTGCGGCGCGTCGCACAGGCCGGTTTTTTTATGTCATGCGAAACGGTTCGCCGCAGGCGCCCGTGCTCTTGCCGAAAGCGGGTCCGGTCAAACGCCGCGACTGACGCTGGCGGTCGGAAGCTACCAGCGCGCCCGCCAGCCGCGCGCATCGACATGCACGAACGGGCCGTGAGCCGACGTGGAGTGATAAGCACCAACGCCGCCGCGCAGGTAATCCAGTGCCGGATTGCGAAACAGTTTGTCCACATCCGCGGCGAGCAGCCGCGAATCGGCGAAATCGTCGCGACCGTCATGGTTGAGATCGTCCATGATCCCGTTCCTGGGCGCGACATCAATGTAGACGTCGGCGGCATCACCCAGCGTATGCCGGCTGTCAGGCACGTTGCCGAGCTGCGCGTTATACCAGGGCGTGCGGTAGCCGCTCATGACGTGGACCTTGTCGGCGTGTATGCCGTGCGTGTTCAGGTAATCCATGAGCGATTCGAGCTTGAGCAGGAGGCGCGGCTGAAGCACGAGATATTTCGGATAGCCGCCTGCCTCCTTGCACAGGAACTGGCCAAGCGTGAAGTGGGGCGAAACGGGAACGCTTTTCAGGGCCGGAGTCACCTCCACGAAGCCGCGCGGCGGGGCATAGCTCGCTGCATGGCGTGCATGATGGATCGTCGGGTAATGGCCAATGCGATAACCGTTGAGAAGCCCATCATGGACATCGGCCGCGGGAACCATAACGAAGCTTTCCAGGCGAACCCGCTTGCCGTCGGCGCGGATTACTTCGACTTCGTAATGCCCGGGACGACCGGGCGCCGTCCAACGCCAGTGGTTATCCCCAAGCGCTTCCACAGTGCCGGCGCTTGCCCGCAGTGAGAAGCGGCCGTGACTGTTTGCCACGTCGATGGGAACGGCTTCGCCAGGCATGGCAAAAAGCGCGAACACATCATAACCAACGTCCAGATGGCGTACGGCAACCTCGAAACCCGCGGTCCCGGGGTTGAACGGCTTCTGTGATGGCGCCGCCAAGGCAGCCGCCGACATTGCCGCGGCCAGCGGCAGCGAGAGCAGCAGTCGCCGGATCATTCGGAGAGAGATTGGGGCGCGGCGCCCAGTGCGGCGAGCACGCCCGCGTCGCGGCCGTACACGTCCGGCCGGAATTCAATGGTGTTCAGGTCTTTGGCCCATGCGGTCATATACATAATATAGATCGGAATCGGACGACGAAGTTCAATTACCCGATTATCCCCCGCGTCCGCGGCCTTGATCAAGAACAATCCCGGATCCTGGTAACTATCCACCCGCAGCAGCGCCGCGGCAAGGCGCATGGCATTGTCGACACGAATGCAGCCATGGCTGAAGGTTCGCTGCGCGGCATCGAACAACCCGCGTGCCGGTGTATCGTGCATGTAAACATCATGTGAATTTGTGAACATGAATTTCACCCGCCCGAGCGAGTTATCGGGGCCGGCCGGCTGGCGAAAGTGAAAGGGCAGGTTTGACGCGGATAGCGACTTCCAGTCGATGTCCGCCGGCTCAACGCGCTTCTCGTTGCTCCCCCAGCCTTGCAAAACCTCATAGTCGTGCATGGAGAAATAATTCGGATTATTGCGGGCGGCTGCAAGAATTTCCTTCCTGGCAATGCTGGCAGGGACTTCCCAGCTCGGATTCACGACAAGGTAGCCGATGCGGCTGCTGATTTCCGGCGTCTCCTGGTAGCTTTTACCGACGATGACCCTCTCGGCCAGCTGCGGCTTTTCTCCGACGAAAAATGTCGCGCGGAAATCCGCGATATTGACCATCAATCGCGTCGGCGGCAACGGGGAACCCAGCTCACGGCGGCGTTCCAGGTTGACTCTCAGCCTGTCAATCCAATAGGCGGCCGGCTTGTTGAGCGTCGCCAGGGTAACCTCACCGGCGACAGCATCGGCACGGAGCCCGTGGCGGGCCTGGTAGCGCGTGAGGGCCGCGGCGACTTCGGGACCGAATACATCGGGCGAATAGGAATCCGCCATATCGCCCGCGCGCTGCAGGTGCCGCACCAACGCCTCCACGCGAGGCCCGCGGTCCCCCTCCACCAGCGCGGGTCCGGCTGCGATGAGCCGCGGTTCCCCGCTCGCGGCGAGGTGCCGGTAGCGGGCCAGCGCCGCGCGCATCCCGCGATAGCTTGTGTCCTGCGGCGCGAAGCCTTCGATGACCGGGCCGGGCGGCGCGCCGGCGAATACCTTGCGCAATGCGCCCCGCAACTCCGATTTCAGCTTTGGCGAGGGCTTGCTTGCGCGGAAGGTGCCCGGATCCAGGCGACCCTGGGCTTCGTCGTTTGCGAACCGCAGGAATGCATCGCTGAGGAGCAACTCGAATCTGGCCAGATCACGAGCGCGCCCGAGCGCCGGCAACGGAGCAAGAGACACGTCCACCAACCGCTCGAGGGCTGCGAGGTGGTAGTCGGGGGGGCTGAGCCCACTGGCGCGGCTGGCCCGTATCACGTCCACCATCGCCCGGGCTATTGGCCGCGGCCCGCTCCCCGTTACCCACCCGGGGATGTCATGGCGATCCGAATAAACCTGTTTGAGCAGATCCATCGACTGGAGGAGGCCATCGCCCCCAACCACCTGCCCGCCCCCAGTGGTGAGAGCCCGTTCGATATTGCCGGCGATGGTCACGGGCGCCGCCCGTGCCGCCGCGCCTACCCACGGCATGACGAACAGGGCGAGAACAACGACGGCACCCCGGGTGGCCCAGACCGGCCCCCGGGCCTCACGCAAATCTCTGCGGACGGGCCTGAAAGTCATGATCCCAGCGTAACCCTCTCACCCCCGCAGCAACATGCGCCCGGACAAGCTCGGCTTCTTTTCAGGTAATTACGTCAATCCCCTCGTGCACGGCGACAAAGTAGCGTGCCATTGGCCGCCATCCCTTCAGCCGTGATGAAGAGCCTTAGCCAGACTGCGTGCTGCCCGGCCGGTTAGACATCGCGGATGGCCGTGGCGATCGGGAGCCGTGCCGCGCGGATGGCCGGGAACAGCCCTCCGACCAGGCCCATCAACAACGCGTAGACCAGCCCCGTGGCGAGCAGCGTCGGCGTCACCGCGAACTGGAAGGCGAGCATGCCGCCGTTGCCTATCGTGGTGGCCTTGAAGCCGTTGAACAGCAGGTAACCGACCGCGCCGGCGGCGACGCCGCCGACCGCACCCAGGAACAGCGCCTCGACGACCACCGACAGGACGACCGGCGAGCGCGCGAAACCGAGCGCGCGCAGCGTGGCGATTTCACGGGTGCGGGCCGAGACGGCCGCGTACATCGTGTTGAGCGCGCCGAATACGGCGCCGATGCCCATCAGCAGCGCAATCAGGCCGCCGGCAATGGTGATCACGCTGTTCAGGCCATTCGATTCATTGGCGAAGAAGGTGCTTTCACGGTCGACCGAGACGTTCAGCTGCGGATTGCTCTTGAGCGCCTTCTTGAATTTGTCGAACACGGCGGGCGAGGTCAGCTTCACGTACATGCCGGAGAAGTTGTTGCCCGCATTGTAGGCGGACTGCACGTCGTGCACGTCGGCCCAGACCTCGGATTCGTGCATGTCGCCGTCGGAGCCGAAAATACCCACGACCTTCCAGTCACGATGATTCCAGTGGAACGTCTTGCCCAGGCGCAATTGCGGGAACTGGGCGGCGGCCGAGCGGCCCATGATGATCTGGTTCAGGCCCGGTTTGAACATGTGGCCCTCGACAATGTGCATCTTGTTCCAGATCGCCCGGTACTGCGGGCCCACGCCGCGCAGGGTCACGGCCGCGAGCTGCTTGGCGTTCTTGTGCACCATGAGCGAGGTGACCATGTCGCCCAGGGCCAGCGGGCCCTTGGGGCCATGGGCCACGCCGGGAGCTTCGCCAACCGTGCGCACCATGGGCAGATCGATCATGCCCGGACCGTTCAGCGACACGATCGCCACGTCGTCGGAGCCGGTATGGCTGAGCACGGCGGTGATCCCGTTCCGGATCGAGAGCAGCCCGATGAACACGAGCACCACGCCGCAGAAGCCGATGACGGCGATCAGCGCCGGCTGCAGCCGAAAGCGGATGGAGCCGAGACTGAACTTGCAGACCGACGCGGTTTCGCGCGCCCAGATAAAGGGTGAAAAATGCCGTGACATGTCAGGCCCTCCTCAGTGCATCGGCGGCGCGCAGGCGGAATACTTGGCGCAGCGGCAGCACGCCGGCAATCACGCCGAATACGACCATCAACAGGATGCCCAGGCCCACCGCGGCGGGCGGCACCCCCAACGCGGGCAGGACATCCTGCACACTCTTGTAAATCGCCTTGGCGAGCAGCCACGCGACGACCAGCCCCAAGGCGCCGCCAATGACCGTGACACCCACGGCTTCAGCGAGTACCAGACCCGACACCGTGCCGCGGCCGAATCCCAACGCCTTCAACACGGCAAGCTCGGATGTGCGCTCACGCACGGACTGCGACATCGTGTTGACGGTCACCAGCAGCATGCTGAAGAACACCGCCGCACCCACGACGAGGGTGATGAAACCGATGTTCCCGAACTCGCGGATGAAGGTTTGCGTCTCGGCGACCTCGGACGCCGTTCGCGTCTGCGGGAAGGACGTCGCGAACTTGTCGTCGATTTTCTTGCTGATGGCCGCCGCCTGGCGCGGATCGGCGATGCGCTCGATGTACTGGCCGACGTAGTCCCTGTTCTTGGCGATGGAATCGTTGAAGTACTGGTAGTGGATCATCACGAAATTCTTGTAGCGGTCGGGAAGATTCGTGTCGTAGATACCGTCCAGCGTGACGTACCAGGTGTGGGTGCCGTCCTGCTTGGTCACGCGCTTGCTCTGCACGGGGATGCGCTGGCCGACCTTCCAGCCGTTGCGCTTGGCGATCAGCGTGCCGGCGATGGCGCCCGGCTTGTCTCCGAACCAGGCCTTGCGGGCTTTCGCGTCCAGCTTCACTTCCGGATAGACCTTCAGGAAGCCCTCCGGGTAGGTCGCCACGACCTGGAATGTGTTCTTCTCGTTCTGGTAGTAACCGCGGAAGCCGTTGAACCAGGTGACCGCCGTCACCCCGTCCACCGAGGCGATCTTGGGCCCATAGGAAATCGGCAGCGCGCCCAGCTTGGCGTTCGTCTGGATGCGCTCGGCGCTTGCGATCTGCATGACGCCGTTCATGCCGTGTTCCATCGCCGCCAGCAGGCCGAACAGCGCGAACGCCGAGGTTACCGCGAACAGCGTGAAGAGGGTGCGCAGTTTCTTGCGCTTGATGTTACTCCAGAGCAGCGGCCAGTATTTCATCGCGGGCATCCTCGTATCGTCGACGCGTCAGGCATTCGCATCGGTTCAGTGCTGGGCTTGGGCCACCAGGCGTCCCTTGTCCATGTGCAGGGTGCGCTTGGCGCAGGCCGCGGCATGCGGGTCGTGGGTGACCATGATGATGGTCTTGCCGTGTTCCTCGTTGAGCGCGCGGAGCAGCTCCAGGATCTCGTCGCCGGCCTTGCGGTCGAGGTCGCCGGTAGGCTCGTCGCAGAGCAGGATCGTCGGGTCGGTGACGATGGCGCGGGCGATGCCCACGCGCTGTTCCTGGCCGCCGGACAACTCCGTCGGCTTGTGCTTCGCGCGCTCGCTCAGCCCCACCAGCTTGAGCGCTGCAAGGGCGCGGCGGCGGCGTTCGCTGCGCGAGAAATTAGTCAACAGCAGCGGCAGCTCCACGTTGCGCTCCGCCGAGAGCACCGGCAGCAGGTGGTAGAGCTGGAAGATGAACCCGACGTGGCGGGCACGCCATTTCGTCATCGCGGCCTCGCTCAGGTTGTCGATGCGCGTGCCGCCGATCGTGATCGTGCCCGAGGTCGGCCGGTCGATGCCGCCGAGCAGGTTCATCAAGGTGGTCTTGCCCGAACCCGAGGGGCCCATCAGGGCCAGGAAGTCACCCTCGGGCACGGTCAGGTCGAGTGCCTGCAGCACTTCGACCGTCTCGCCGCCGCGGCGGTAGGTCTTGATCACCCCGTCGAGCTGGACCAACGCGGAGTCGGTCTCGGTCCGGGGCGCTGTCATGGTAGCGGTAGTGGCGGACATGGCGATGTTCTCCTGGGTTTGCGATTGCATGGCATCAATCGGCCTGCCGGGGCCGGACCGGCATGCCGTTCGCAAGCGGCTTGTCGGAATGCGTGATGACGACGTCGCCGTCGCTGAGGCCGTCGAGTACGGTGACCCGGCCACCGGAGACGGCGCCGGTCGTCACTGACTGCTTATGCGCATGCGCGTCGACGACGGTGAAAACGTAACTGGTAGAACCACTGCCCCGGATCGCGCTGCGCGGAACAGTGAAACCCCGGGCGGCAACCGTTTTCTCCGCGGCTGCACCGGCCGCATCGCTAGAGCGTGGCACGTCATAGAACCAGACCTGCACGCCCATATCCGGCAGGATCCGCGGATCCAGCTTGTCGAAGGCGATGCGCACCTTCACGGTCGCCTTCTGACGGTCGGCGGTGGGGACGATACTGATTACGTGGGCGGGTATGCGCCAGTTCGGATAGGCATCGAGCGCCGCCTCGACGCGCATGCCTTCCTTCACGCGGTGGATGTAACTCTCGTTGACGTCGACATCGATCTCGAGCGAACTCATGTCCACCAGCCGACAGATGCCGGTCTTGGTGTAGCCGCCCACGGCGGCGGGGGAAATCATTTCGCCGGGGTGGGCGTATTTTTCCGTTACCACGCCGGCAAAGGGCGCGCGGATGACGGTGTAGCCGAGCAAGATCTTCGCGCTGTCCCGTGCGTCCTGATCGACCTCCACCTGTCCCTGTGCCGCGGCAAGCGAGGCCCGGTCGATCGCGACCTGGGATCTGGCGTCGTCCAGGTCGGACTGGCTCGTCAAATGCTGCGCCGCCATGGCCTGGACGCGCTTCAGGTTCAGCGCATCGCGCTCGAGTTGCGCGCGGGCCTTGGCCACGTTGGCACGATCGGTATCGAGCTGGCTGGCCGCCGAGGCCACGGCCGCCTTCTGCGTCTGGTCATCCAGGCGCGCCAGGACCTGGCCTTTCCTGACGTGTTCGCCTTCGTCGGCGACGACTTCGGTGATCTGGCCGGTAATCTGCGACGACACGGTGGACGCGAGCAGGGCGACGACGTAACCGGACGCGTTGAGGACACTGGCGCCGCCGGCGTTCATTGACGAGGGCGCACCGGATTCGATCGTCACGGTCTGCACGGCGACCGGTTCCGCCCGCAACACCTGCCAGCCGCCGATCCCGGCACCGACCGTGACCACGAGGGCAACCGCGAGCACCCAGGGCCAACGGCGGCGACCCGTAGGCCCGGTAGCCGCATGCCGGTCAATACGCAGCGAGTCCAATTCCCCTTTATCCATCGTGCGCGCGCTCCGGAAGACTTTTAGCGATATGCATATGTATAACACTAGCACAATCACCGGGGAATGCAAGCTTTCGGATCGGCTTTTGTCTAACCGATTGTTAAATCTTGGAAAATTCAGCCCCGCGTGCACCAGCTCCGACCCGGCCGGTCAGGATCCGCATGCGTGCCGGGCTATGGGCGTGGAAGCGTGGCTTCCTCAGGGCGAGAAGATCAGCACGAGGTAAGCCACGAACAGCAGGAGATGCACGGCACCCTGGAGCATGTTGGTTCGCCCGCTCGAGAAGGTGACGATCGATACGCCGAGCGTGAGGACCATCAGCGCCGCATTGGCCGGATCCAGCCCCAGCAGCACCGGATGGTGCGTGAACAGATCGATGGCCAGCACCGCCGGGGCAGTCAGGCTGATCGTGGCGAGCACCGTGCCCAGAGAGAGATTGACCGCGCGCTGCATATGGTTAACACGCGCGGCGCGGATCGCCGCAACGCTCTCGGGCGCCAGGATCAGCGCCGCCACCGCGAAGGCGCCCAGCCCGGCCGGCAGCTCGAGCTGGTCGAGGCCGATATCGAGCGGCAACGAGAAAAGCTCCGCCAGCAACACCACGAACAACAGGCAGAGCACCAGCATCACGGCATGAAAGGACCAGCCCGCGCGCGGGGGCATCCCTTCCGCGCCCCCATGCACCTCGGCTTCCGCCGGGACCGTGAAGTAGCCCCGGTGACGGATCGTCTGCACGCCGAGAAAGATGCTGTACAAGGCCACCGAGCCGATCATGATGAACCAGGCCTTGCCGATGGACAGTTCTCCCGAAGCCGTGGCCCGGGTGAAATTCGGCCACACGAGCGTCAGGACCGAGAGGGGCAGCAACACGCTCAGGAACGTGCTCGCCCCCTGCAGGTTGTAGCCTTGCTCGCGATGCCGCAAGCCGCCCGAGAGCAGGCTGAACCCGACCACGCCCGCCAGCACGATCATCACGACCGAGTACATGGTGTCGCGCGCGATCTTCGGGTTGTTCGCGCCATGCAGCATGATCGTGGCGATCACCACCACCTCGATCGTGATGGCCGAGATGGTGAGGATCAGCGTGCCGTAGGGCTCGCCGAACCGGTGCGCCAATGCCTCGGCATGGCGCACGACGGAGAAAGCGCCCAGCAAGGCGCCGCCGAAAAACCCGACGAAGGCGAGTATTTCGCCGGCTGCGCCGATCCGGTTGCCGCTGATGGGGCTCTTGAACACCTCGCCCACGACGAAGATGACGAAGATGACCGGCAGCGCCCACTCACGCCGCCAGTCGCGCCAGCCCGTAGGCCTTTCCAGTGCCTGTTCCATCCCGTTCCCCCGGTTTTGGCGCACAGTATGCCCGATGGCAGGCTAAGCGCTACACTACTTCGACCCCCGCACCGGTTGCGCATCGTCATGAGATCCCATTCGACCGCCAGCCGAATTCTCCCTGCCTGGGCCGTGCTGGCATTCCTCGCGGCGCTGGTCGCCGTCGTCATGGTCGCGGGCGCGGGACCTCTCTACAAGCACGCAGGCATCAGCCTGGGAACCGCCTTCGGCCTGCTGCGCCATGGCGCCTGGGTCGGCTTTTTTGCCGCCGTTGCCGGCTTGCTCGGTTTGCTGGGCGCGCTCGTCTTCCGCCGCGCGAAAACCGTCCCGGTGACCGTGGCCGCCCTGCTCCTGGGCCTCGCGACCTTCGTCTGGCCCTACATGCTGCTGCAGGGCGCCCGCGCAGTGCCGCCGATCCACGACATCGCCACCAACCCGATGCACGCGCCACGTTTCGTCGCCCTGGCCAAGGTCCGCGCCAAGGCGCCCAACGGCCTCGACTACGGCGGCGGCGGCTCGCACATCGCAAAGGAGGAGCAAGCTGCGCTGGCGCATTTCCTGGATTCCCCCGCGGGGCGCAAGAACCCCCGGTACAAGGACATCGCCGACGACTGCAAGGCCTGGGGACCGATTTGCCTGACCGCCGTGCAACACGCCTACTACCCGGACATCCGGCCGTTGGTGGCGCCCGGCATCGCACCGCAGTCCGCCTACCGGGCCGCGCTGGAAGCAGCACGCGGCATGGGCTGGAAGATCGCAGACGCCGATGCCTCAACGGGGCATATCGAGGCCACGGCGACCACGGCATGGTTCGGCTTCAAGGACGATATCGCCATCGACGTCATGCCGAGTGGCGGCGGCAGCGTGATCAACGTTCGCTCGGAGTCGCGCCTGGGACTGTCGGACCTGGGCAAGAACGCGGAACGGGTCCGTGCCTACCTGAAGCGCGCCGACCACCGATTAAACTAGGAACCTCTGATCTATTCATACGCGGTCGCGCCGGAGTCCTGGCGCACGGCTGGCAAGGAATGAGGAGTGAAGTTTGCTCATTGCAAATGAACGACGAATGACGCCGTCCAGGCGGGCGCCAGGGCCCGGCCCGAAGGGGTTTGGCCCCAAAGGCCCCGCTGCTGCGTTGCCCGGCTTGACCGTAGTCCGGGCTACGGCACTGCGCCGAGCGCCTTACAGCCGGGCCTTTGGGACTCAAACGCGATCCACGTATGAATAGATCAGAGGTTCCCCAACTTCACAAGGACTGAACAACGTGGCAACCGGGCTCTACCGCACCGAACTCAAAAGCCTCGAGCGCGTGCACGGCGGCAAGGTACGCGACATCTTCGCCGTGGATGACGACCACTGGCTGCTGGTGGCCAGCGACCGGCTTTCCGCCTTCGACGTCGTCTTCCCCGATCCCATACCGGGCAAGGGCGAAGTGCTCACGGCCGTGTCCCGATTCTGGTTCGGCGCCACCCGCCACATCGTGCCCAACCACCTGGTGGACATACCCCTCGACGAGGTGGTGCCCGACCCCGGCGACCGCGCCATCGTCGCGAACCGCTCCATGGTCGTGCGCAAGCTGCGGGCGCTACCGGTCGAGGCCGTAGTCCGCGGCTATCTCGCGGGCTCCGGCTGGAAGGACTACCAGGCGAGCGGGGGAATCTGCGGGATCCAGCTCCCGGAAGGCCTGCAACTCGCCGACGAATTGCCCGAGCCGATCTTCACGCCGGCCACCAAGGCGGAGATGGGCGACCACGACGAGAACATTACCTTCGCTGCCTGCGCCGGGCTCATCGGCGAGGAGTTGGCGGAACAGGTGCGCGACGCCGCGTTTGCCCTTTACCGCTTCGCCAGCGCGCATGCCCGCGAGCGCGGGATCATCATCGCCGACACCAAGTTCGAGTTCGGCCTCGACGAGAACGACCGGCTCGTGCTGATCGACGAGGCCCTTACGCCGGATTCATCCCGGTTCTGGCCAGCGGACAGCTGGCGCCCGGGTATCAGTCCGCCGTCCTTCGACAAGCAGTTCATCCGGGACTGGGTCGAGGCCAGCGGCTGGAACAAGAAGCCGCCCGCACCCCACCTGCCCGCGGACATCATTCGTCAGAGCGCAGCGCGTTACGAAGAAGCGCGACAGCGGCTGACGCGCCCATGACACACGACGAACGGAGGTCATCATGCGCAAGATTCTGCTTTTTTCCGCTGCACTCGCCTTCGCCTTCGGCACATTCCTCGCATCCTGTGCCGCCCAGGCGAAATCCCTGAGCCATACCACCCAGGTAGGCCCCTATACAGTCACCTTGAAGTTGTTGCCGGCCGAGTCATTCTCCGGCGGGCATTCCAGCATGGAATGGGACGGCGGCGCCAAGCCCCATATGCTCAACCAGGCGCCGCACCCGAATCATCACATGGTGGTCTTCGTCAAGAAACAGGGCAAGGCCGTCGAAAAGGCGTCGGTCAGCATCAGCTACCACCGCATGGGGAGCCAGTCAGACCAATGGACAACGTTGCCCGTCGCACGGATGTATGTCCGCGGCGAGGGGCGCGGCACGACCCACTACGGCAACAATGTGCTGCTCCCGCCCGGCAACTACGTGGTGCGGGTCACGATCAACGACTCGACCCCGGGCCTCTTCCACATCCGGGTCAGCAAGGATTGACGCGCCCCGGCGGGGGTGTTGGACAGATTGTGAGCGAAGGCAGGCCGGGCGCGAACGCGGCACAGTAGATATTGGGCTCCGCCGATTCAGCGTACCGGCCAGTCCGGCATGACCAGATCGAGCTTCGTGGGTTCGATGGTCTTTTCCTGTGCCTGCGAGTCGGAATCCCGGCTGACGCGGTAGGCCGAGGTGCCCTCGCGCCAACTCAGCACGCGCGCAAGCTCGCCCCCGGAAAAATGCACCGCGGCGCCGTCGTCGACGGCAAAACCCGGGAGGATTTCCCCGCTGGCCACGAACGCACGGTAGGCGGGCTTGCGCTCAGGTTCGCCGCAATAATGCGGGCAGCAACTGCCGGACAGGAACCCCAGGCAATCCATGACCCGTAAAGGTCCGGCCCAGGAATCGGTCACGCCCTGTTCGAACCAGCAGATCGCACCCGCGCTCTGCCCGGCCAGCACCGTGCCCCGGGCGAGGGCCTCGCCCAGCAGCCGGTCCAGTCCCCAGGCCTTCCATACGGCGAGCATGCTCAGGGTGTTGCCGCCGCCGACGAAAATGACGTCCTGGCGGAGCACCCAGTCGGCCAGATCGGGGGTATGCGTGAACAGCGGGAGATAGCCGGGCCGGCAGTCAAGCCCGCTATAGGCGGCAAGAAACATCGACACATACTGCGAATCGTCCCCGGTGGCGGTGGGAATGAACCCGACCCGCGGCCGACTGCAACGGGCCAGCGACAGGATGTAGGTATCGATCGCGAAATTGGACGGCGTTGCGGCAAACCCGCCGCCACCGATCGCAACAATATGGCCGCCCTCAGGCATCGGCTCGTCCCGACTCAACCCGGAAATTTCGTGAATTCGCGCAATGATCGCGCAGTATATTGGTTTCACAAGGAATTTTGTGAAGGCGTGGCGTATCGGCGATTACGGCCAACTGAACAAGATTTCTTGTGGAATCAATAGGCAAGCGAGGGTGTGCGCAATTCATGAATTTTCCGGGTTTAAACTCCAGCGGCTAATGATCGCATACAGTGCCTCGATGCCGTCCGTCAGCGCCGCCGGCCCGGGCTGCAGGATGATCGAGGACTTCACCTCGTAGAGGTCGCCGTTCGCCACGGCGGGCACCGCATCGAACCCGGGGCGGCCCGCCACTTTCCCGGGACGGAATTTCTTGCCGCACCAGGAACCGAGGATGAGGTCCGGGGCTCGCTTCGCCACTTCCCCGGGATCGGCAATGATGCGGTCTTTCGCCAGCGATTCCCTCGCCAGTTCGGGAAAGATATCGTCGCCGCCGGCGCTGCGCACCAACTCGGCCACCCAGCCGATACCCGAGATCATCGGGTCGTCCCATTCCTCGAAGTACACCCGCGGGCGGCGGGGCAACCGCGCCGCCAGGCGCTCGATGCGCGCCACGTTGTCTGCGAGCCTGTCGGCCAGCTCGCGGGCCCGCCCGGCACAGCCGATCATCGCGCCGAGCGTCTCGATCATGCGCAGGATGCCGGCGACGGTGCGGTGATTGAACACATGCACCTCGATGCCGTGACGCACCAGTTCGGCGGCGATGCCGGCCTGGATGTCGGAAAAGCCCAGCGCCAGGTCCGGTTCGAGCGCCAGGATCCTGTCGATTTTCGCGCTGGTGAACGCCGAGACGCGCGGCTTCTCCCGGCGCGCCTCGGGCGGGCGCACGGTGAATCCGGAAATGCCGGCGATGCGCGCCTGCTCGCCGAGCAGGTAAAGCGTTTCGGTGGTCTCCTCGGTCAGGCAGACAATGCGTTCGGGATAACGGCCCATGCGCCACAGGATAACGCGCGGCTCCCGCCCCAGTCTCCCGCCTTCGTATAAAGTAGGCGGGAGACTGGGGCGGGGAGGCCCGGACAATGAAGCTCGTCCAGCTGGAACGGCACCTGTTCGCCCATCCGGAGAAGCAACCGTGGTGGTTTGCCTCGCTGCGCACGGCAGGGCAGATAGCCTGGCTGCTGGGCCGCGATGTCATGGAGGGCCGGCTCAATCTGTATGCGATGAGCCTGGTCTACTCCACCTTGATCGCCATCGTGCCGCTGCTCGCGTTCGCCGTCGCGGCACTCAAGGGGCTGGGCATCAACGGCGTGCTGGGCCCCACACTGCACCGCCTGCTCGAGCCGCTCGGCCCGGCCGGGAGCACGCTGGCGGACAAGATCCTGGTGTTTGTCGGCAACGTGCAAGTCGGCGTGCTCGGCATCTTCGGCATCCTGCTGCTCGCCTTCACCGCCATTTCCCTGCTGCACAAGATAGAAGCGGGCCTCAACGCCGCCTGGCAGGTGAGCGAGTCGCGCCCCGTGCTCACGCGCAGCGCCCAATACCTCAGCCTGCTGATCGTGGGCCCGGTGTTCTTGTTCGCCGCCTTCGGCGTCACGGCAACGCTGACCAGTCACAAGGTTATCGAACACCTCGCCATCATCGGGCCGCTGCTGCCCGTGATCGGCAAGTTGCTGCCATACCTGATCGCGATTACCGCCTTCACGCTGATCAACCTGATTACCCCGAACACGCGGGTGCGGTTCCGTGCAGCGCTGGCCGCCGGCATTGCGGGCGGCATCGTCTGGCAGGCCGCGGGTCAGATCTTCGCCTTCCTGACCGCCAGTTCCACACGGCTATCCGCGGTATATTCGAGCTTCGCGATCCTCATCCTGTTCCTGTCGTGGGTCTACCTGAGCTGGCTGATCCTGCTGCTCGGCGCCCGCATCGGCTTCTACATCCAGAATCCGGCCTGGCGCCGCCCGCACGAGGATCGCTTTCCGCTCAGCCCCGCGCGTGCCGAAGCCACCGCCCTGGACATCATGCTGATGGCGGCCGAACGCTTCGCAGCCGGCGGGAAACCGCTCACGGTGGGTGACTGCGTCGGACGCTTCGGGATCTCGGGCCTGCGCCTGGAACCCGTATTCGATCGCCTCGTCGAAGCCGGCCTGCTGTTCCGCGTTGGCGGCCGCGGCTACGTCATCGCGCGCAACCCGGCCACCATCGGGGTCGGGGAAGTGCTCGACGCGGTCCGCGGCGAACGCATCTCGAGACTGGCCGGCCGCATCGCCGAATTGCTGGGCAGGGCGAACACGGCCCGCACAGAGGTCGTCTCCGGCACCACGCTCGCCGATCTGGCCCCGCCAGGCGGAGCGGACGCCGAAATGGAAAATTCCGAATGACAGGCTACTGGTAGCGCAACGCGTCTATCGGTTCGAGCCGCGCCGCCTTGCGTGCCGGATACAGGCCGAAGAAAACGCCGACCGCCAGCGACACCGCGAAGGCGATAAGCACCGAGGCCAGCGTGACCTGGCTATTGAGCTGGAACAGGTACTTCACCGCCTCGATCGCGCCGGCGCCGATGAGCAGGCCGATCAGGCAACCGCCGAGCGACACCAGCAGGGCTTCCGCCAGGAACTGTTGCAGGATATCCCGGGGCCGGGCTCCGATCGCCATGCGCAAACCGATCTCCCGGGTCCGCTCGCTGACCGACACGAGCATGATATTCATGATGCCGATACCGCCGACGATCAGCGAAATCGACGCGATCGCGCCCAGCAGCAGGGACATGATGCGCGTCGTGGACATCGCCGCGTTGACGATCTCGGTCAGGTTGCGCACGCTGAAGTCGGCCTCCTTGCCCGCCGGAATATGGTGGCGCTGCCGTAACAGCGACTCGATCTCACGCTGAACCTGCCCCAGGACCTCCGGCGAACTGCCCTGCACCATGACGAAGCGGACACTGTTGGCGAACTGCGAACCGAACAGTTTCCTCAAGGCCGTGGTGACCGGTATCAGCACGACATCATCCTGGTCCTGGCCGCGGAAACTCTGCCCTTTTGAAGACAACAGGCCGATCACCAGGAAAGGGCTGCGGGAAACGCGGATCACCCGGCCCACCGGGTCCGCGCTCCCGAACAACTTCGTCGCCACGGTCCGGCCGATGATCGCCACCCGCGCCGCGCTGCGAATCTCGCTCGGGGAAAAATTGCTGCCCTCAGCGAGCGGCCAATTCCTGATGCGCAGGTAATCCTGGTTGACGCCGGACACCGTCGTATTCCAGTTGTTGGGGCCATAGACCAACTGGGCAGCGCCGCCGCTGGTCGGGGTGACGGCAGTGACATCCCGCAATGTGCCGATGGCACTCGCATCGCCCAGGGTCAGCGTCGGCGCGCTGCCGGCGGAGAAGTGAACGCCCCCCGAGCGCTGCGCGCCGGAGAGAACGATGATCAGGTTGCTGCCCATCGAAGCCACGACTTCGTTGACCGCGTTCCGGGCGCCGTTGCCCACGGCCAGCATCGCGATAACGGCAGCGACCCCGATGATCAGCCCCAGCATGGTCAGCCCTGTGCGCATGCGATTGACGCGCATCGCACTCCAGGCTTCGGCAAGCAAGGCCTGTGTTTTCATCGCATCACCCGGCCGTCGCCTCGACGGATGGGCTGCGGGAATCCTGCTCGACGCGCCCGTCGCGAAACCGGATCATGCGCGAGGCATGCCGCGCAATATCCGGCTCGTGCGTCACCAGCACGACCGTTATCCTCTGTTCCCTGTTGAGGCGGTCGATGACCGTCATGACCTCCTCGGAGGTTTGCGTATCGAGATTTCCGGTCGGCTCGTCGGCCAATAACAGCGGCGCGTTGTTGACCAGCGCCCGTGCGATTGCAACGCGCTGCTGCTGGCCGCCGGAAAGCTGCGGCGGAGAAAAGTCGCCGTACTGCTTGAGACCGACCTGTTCCAGCAATGCCCTGGAGCGATCCTTGCGGCTGGAGGCATCCACACCGGCATACACCAGCGGCAAGCCGATGTTATCGAGTATGCTCAGGCGCGGAAGCAGGTTATAGCTCTGGAACACGAAGCCGATCAGCTCGTTGCGAATTCGTGCACGTTCGTTGACATCCATGGCGCTCGTCGGTCGTCCGCGGAAATAGTATTCCCCTTCAGTGGGCGCGTCGAGGCAGCCAATCAGGTTCATGAAAGTGGACTTGCCCGAGCCCGAGGGCCCCATGACGGCAACAAATTCCCCCTCTTCGATGACGAGGGTTACATCGTCCAATGCCTGTAAATCACCCGATGGCAGCAGGTACCGCTTGCCCAGGTGTTCGGTACGCACCAGTGGTCCACTCTCCGTCATTGCTGCGCCTGCAACATGGAACGCGAGCGGCGGGTTTTTTCAGGTGTAGCCAGGCCCACGATCACCTCGGCGCCGGGCTGAAGGCCGGCTCCGGACACCTCGGTAAAACGGTTATCGGAAATGCCCGTCTTTACCGGGATGCGCCGCGGCCCCGATACCGTGTTCAGGTAGATGAAGCCCTCGCCCGGTTTCTCGCTTACCGGCGGCGCCTGCCCCGACTCGAGCGATACGCGCAGGGTCGCGTTCGGGACCAGCAATACGTGCTTGTGCTCATTCGCCACGATATTCACGTACGCGGTCATGCCCGGCAAGAGCTGCTCGTTGTCGTTGTCGACGTCGATGATGACCGAGTAGGTCACCACGTTCTGGACCACGGTCGGATTGAGGCGGACCTGCGTGACCACGCCCTTGAAATGCTCTTCCGAATAGGCGTCAACTGTGAAGTCGACCTTCTCACTCGCCTTGATCACCCCGATATCGGCTTCGTCCACGGTCGCCTGGATCTGCATCTTTCTCAGGTCCTGGCCGATCTGGAACAGCGTCGGAGTCTGAAAAGCCGCCGCGACCGTCTGGCCCACATCGACCTCCCGGTTGATGATGATGCCGTCGATCGGGGAGCGGATCACCGTATTGGCCAGGTTGGTCTCGCTCTGGGCCAACTGCGCCTTCGCCAGCTCGACCTGCGCCGCGGCCGATTTGCGCTTTGCGATCGCCTGGTCCAGCGTCGCCTGCGTTTCGTATTGCTTGCGAAACATCTCCCGGGCACGCGCCTCGTCGGCCTTTGCCAGCAACAAGTTCGCCTCGGCGGCATGCAGGTTGGCCGTGCTCTGTTCCACTTGCGCCTTGAGCAGGGTCGGATCGATCCGCAGCAGCACCTCGCCCACCTTGACGCGGCTATTGAAGTCGACATACAGGGACTGGACGGTGCCCGACACTTGCGTGCCGACATTCACGATCTTGACCGGGTTGAGCGTGCCGCTGGCCGATACCGTCTGGATGACGTCTCCATAGCGCAGCTTGACGATTTCATACCTCGTCCCGTTGGATCGCCACGGCGCCGTCCAGGCGATCGCGATCCCGGCCACGACAATGACCACCACTGCCAGCCATAGCCATTTGCGCGATATATGAATGCCGGCCATCTTGGCTCCTGCAGGGCCGCGACCTGCTTGCCAGCGCGCCCGGGAACCGGACGCAATGCAGTTAATACACTAGGAGCCACCGTCTCAGCCGGCTTTGACCCCGGTCAACTTCGATCCCATTTGCTCCCGCCCCTGCTATAGTCCCAGCGGTCAGCGAACCGGGAGCGGAAACAGGGGTGAGATTCAAGGAACAGAACGTACTGGTGACCGGGGCCTCGCGGGGCATCGGGCGGGCCATCGCCGCGGCATTCGCGGACGAAGGCGCGAAAGTCGCGGCGCATTACCGCAGCAACCGGGAAGCTGCCGAGCAGACCCTCGGCTTGCTGCCGGGCGAAGGCCACGCCGCCATCGCGGCCGACATATCGGATCCGGACGCCTGCGAAAAGCTGGTTTCAGCAACCATCGAAAAACTGGGCGGGCTGGACGTGCTGGTCAACAACGCCGGCATCTACATCACCCGCGCAGTCCTGGAGCAGGACTATGCCGAGTGGCAGCGGGCCTGGGGAGCACAGATCGCCGCCGACCTGACCGGGCCCGCCAACCTGTGCTTCCTCGCCGCCCGGCACATGCGGGCGCACGGCGGCGGGCACATCGTCAACATTTCCTCGCGCGGCGCCTTTCGCGGGGAGCCGGAATCACCGGGCTACGGCGCCGCCAAGGCGGGCCTCAATGCCATGAGCCAGTCGCTCGCCGTCGCGCTCGCGCCGCACAATATTTATGTCGGCGTGGTCGCGCCCGGTTTCGTCGCCACCGATATGGCCGGGCCCTACCTCGATGGCCCCCGGGGCAAGGAAATCATCGCGCAGAGCCCGCTGAACCGCGTCGCGGGCGAGGACGAGATCGCCCGGGCCGTGCTCTTCCTTGCCGACCCGGCGATGCCCTCGGCCACCGGCGCCATCATCGACGTCAACGGCGCCTCCTACCTGCGTTCCTGACCGGAACGCCCGGCCTCAACCCCCGGTGGAGGTGGGCGTCGGCAGCGGCGGCAGTTTCGGATGGTAGTTGCGCCACGGCGGCAACGGGAACTGTTTCGGCGGATTTTCCTTGAGCTGCTTGAGCGCGATCTCCACGGCACGACGTAGCTGCGGGTCAACCCCCTTGCGCGTCTGTTCCGGATTCTGCCAGACCGTGACATCCGGTGCCACGCCGTGGTTTTCCACCGGGAAGGTGCCATCAATGCCCGTGACGGCCACGCGCGGCGCGGTGATGGAGCCTCCGTCCATCAGCGGCGGATAGCCGCCGATGCCGACCAGCCCGCCCCAAGTGCGCTCGCCAACCAGCGTGCCGACCTTTTCCCGCTTGAAATACCAGGGCAACGCATCACCCCCGGAGCCGGAGAACTGGTTGATGATCATCACCTTCGGCCCGAAGATGGCCATCGTCGGCGTAATCGAACGCTTGCCCCAGCGGGGGATCAGCATCGACATCGGTTTACGCAGGAGGTACTGGATGATGTAGTCCGATATCAGCCCGCCGTGATTGAAGCGCTCGTCGACAATGACGCCTTCCTTGTTCACCTGCGAGAAGAAATAGCGGTTGAAGTTGGTGTACCCGCCCCAGTTCGTGTCCGGCAGGTAGACATAGCCGAGCTTCCCGCCGGACAGCTTGTTCACCACTTCCATGTTGTGATCGATCCAGGCCACGTTGCGTAACGCGTGCTCGCTCGGGATCGTCTTCACGGTAATCTCGTGAGAGCCCCTCATATCCGGGTTCGGCCCGACCGTCAGGGTCACATCCTTGCCCGCCAGGTCCTCGAAGGCCTGGTAGACGTTTTCCTTGCCCGTGATCTCATTGCCGTTGACCGCCAGCAGGTAGTCACCGGCCCTGACCTTGAGCCCCGGCTGGGCGAGCGGTGCGTAAAGACCCGGGTTCCACTGCCCGCCGGTGAAGATTTTCGTAATGCGGTAACGATCGTGCTCGATGCTGTAATTGGCGCCGAGCAACCCCACGCGGACCTCGTCCATCTTCGGCTGGTAGCCGCCGCGAATGAACATGTGCCCGACCGCCAGGTAGCTCATCATCTCCTTGAACAGGAAGCTCAGCCCATCGCGGCTGGAAATCCCCGGCACATAGTGCGCGAAGAGCTTTTCGGCGGCATCGATGTCCAGCCCGTCGAAGTTCGGGTTGTAGAAAAACGCACGCTCGATGCGCCAGGCATCGTGGTACATCTGCGTCCATTGTTCATGCGGCTTGACGAAGACCTTCATGCCCTTCGTATCGAGCACCTCCGGCTTGGCCTTGGGCTTGGCGTCGGCAATGAACCACATGGGCCCCTTCCGGAAAAGCAGTTTTTTGCCGTTCGCTGCAAAGGTGACGTGGGTCACGCCGTGCTGCAGGATTTCCGTCTTTTTCTTGTCGATATCGAAACTCAGGACGTCCACCGGGACCCCGAACGGCGTGATATCGCTGCGCAAGACGACGACGGGCGCCTTTACCAGATAGAGCGCCCCGTCCTTGGCCGCATCCATGCCGACGTAATTTGCCGGCTTGACCGGCAAGGCCACGGCGCGCGACTGCAGGCCCGAAAAATCGATGGAGACCTTGGGCGTTTTCTCTTTCTTGTCCTTGCCGGCAGCGGCTTTCTTGCCGCCGCTCGATTCAAAACCCGCCTTTGGCTCCAAAAGCGAAGCGGTGCCGGGCTCCAGCGTGGCGGCATAGACATGACGCGTCTCAGGCCGTTCCATGCTCGTCATGTCGAGCCATCCCTGGTTGAGCCCCGTGTTTGTACTCGACGTGAAATACAGGTACTTCCCGTCCGGCGAAAACACCGGGTAGAGACAGTCGCTCATGCCGTCGGTGACCTGGTGGGTTTTCGCGTCGGCCAGGGAATAGATATCGATGACACGCAACATGTTGTCGCCCACCGTGGTGAAAGCAATCCAACGGCTGTCGGGAGACCAGTTGGCATCCAATTCGTGCAACGGCCAACTGTAATTGTCCGTAGCCACCTTGACCGGCTTGGGGTTCCGTGCCGCCAGATCGACGTACCACAAGTTCAGCTTCTGGTCGCTGAAAAGGACCTTCTTGCTGTCCGGCGACCAGACAGGATCGTAGTAGTAGGCATCGTTTTGTCCCAGTTTCACCTTTTGCACGGAACCGGTGCCCTTCTGGTTGCGCACGTAGAGGTCGTACTCGCCGTCGCGATCGGAGAAATAGGCGATCCGCTTGCCGTCCGGCGACCAGGCCACCTGCCGGTCCATGACGCCCGGGCTATGGGTGAGGTTGGTGATACTGCCGTGCTTCGTGGGCACGGTGAATATATCGCCATGCGCCTCAAAGGCCGCACGCACGCCGTTCGGTGAAATGGCGGCGTTTTCGATGAGCTTGGAAACGTCCTCGAAGCGGGGGCGGCGCTGCGCGAATTCACCATGCACGGAAATCGGCACGCTCCGGGTCTTGCCGCTGGCAAACTCGTAGATATGGATCTGGCCGAATTGCGAGTAGACAATCCCGCCCGGCCCATCGGTGGCCGACGTGATATCGAAGCCCGTGTTATCGATCAGCTTCGTGACCTTTGCCGACTTCGTGTCATAGCCGAACAACGTATTGGCGCCGTCCCGGTCGGACAGGAAATACACCGTGTCGCCCACCCACATGGGGTCGCGTTCGTTCGCGTTCTCGTCGGGGATCCGCACGACGCTGGAGTCCGACAGCCTAGCCAGCCAGATCTGGGTGTGCTGCCCACCCTTGTAGCCCTTCCAGAACGGTTCCCACTGGAAGCCGGGCACATAGGCCAGATGACTGCCGTCCGGCGAGTAACTCCCTTCTTCCGCCATCGATAACGGCAGCTCCCGGGGGAGTCCGCCCGTCACCGGCACCGTGTACAGTTGGTCGGGGTCGGAGTAACTGTAACGGCGCGAGCGGAAAAGCACGCTCTTGCCGTCGGGCGTCCAGCCCACGGCCACATCCGGGCCGGGATGGTATGTGAGGCGCCGCGGTTGGCCGCCTGCCGCCGGCACAGCGTACACATCGGTATTGCCGTCGTAAGTGCCCGTGTAGGCCACCATCGACCCATCCGGGGAAAAAATGGGCTTGCCGACCAGGCCCATCCCGCTGACCAGCAGATGAGCCTGCCCGCCAGCGCGCGGCACCGTCCAGATTTCGCTCCCGTACTCGAAGGCGATCCGGGCTTGCGACATCGTCGGGTAACGCAGCAAGAGCCTATTGTTGGTCATGCTCGAGCTATTGGCGGCCTGGGCAACCATGAAAACGAAAAGAGCCGATGCGGACAGCAACCATCTGGACATCATTCTTCTCCTTGGTTTTAGTATCCCGCGGAAGTGGGGGACAGGCACGAATCCGTTAACTTACGCCCATGTTTGAAGCAGCGTCAAACTACTGGCTCGGCGGCACCCCTCATAGGGCGAACCACCAGGCTGCGAGGAACGGGGCCGCGACAAGTACCACGCCGAGAAGGACGAGGGCGACCAGGTTTGTCACGAACCAGGGGAATATCGCCAGCAGGGCGCCGCACGCCAGGTGGACGGGCCGCCCCGCACGCTTGCCGTACATGAAGTAGCCGGCACCGACCGAACTCAGCACGAGACCGGCAAGCAGGGTGGCTGTCGTGAAATGCACAGGCTTCAGCGCCGGAAAAGTTTCGTGGGGAGCAGAATGGCGCCCGCACCGGCAACCAGGCAGACGATGCCGCCGGCCATCAGCCACATGGCCCGGTCGGTCGGATTGCCGGTGAAAACCCGCGAGATGTCCGATGCCGCGGAGTGCGATGCGCTGTGAGCGAACACCAGCAGCACGATACCGCCGGCAACGAGGGCGAGCCCCACGATTCTTCTGGCAATGGACATCAGGCGCTACTCCTTGTTCGGGTCTCTCAGGCCTTTTTCCAGATGCGGCGAAGTATGCCGATCACGAACAGGAGGATAACGGAACCGATCAATGCATTGATGACCGCAGCGATGAAGCCGCCGCCGATGAACAGGCCTGCCTTCGGCAACAGCCAGCCCGCGAGGAAGGCGCCCACCACACCGACCACGATATTGCCGAGTATGCCGAAGCCCGAGCCGCGCACGATCAAACCGGCGAGCCAGCCGGCGATGGCGCCGACGATCAGGAATACGATCAAAGAACCGATAGTGATGGTCACCTCTTCTCCCCCGGTATTTGCCGCAAGGCTGATTGGAACCAGTGTAGTATGCCGCGCCCGGCTTGTCCGTGCCGGACTTGCTCAGTCATTCAGCATGCCCCGCAGCGCCAGCGCATCCGCGGGCGCATAACCGGCTTCGTCGTTATCGAAATACACATAGACGTCCTGTCCGTTTTCCCGCCATTCCCGCGCATGCCGCGCCAGGGGCCGCAAGCGGTTGCGGCCGTAACGCCCCGTGTAGGCGTCCTCGCCCGGACCATGCCAACGCACGTAACGAAAGGAAGCGGTGTCCACGACCGGAGAGCGCCGCTTTTCCATATCGAACCAGACGGTCGCCGCATCGTGGCGCCGGAGAATGTCACAGATCCCGTCGCTCCACCAGGACTCGTCGCGCAATTCGAACGCGTAACGATGCTTTTTCGGCAGGGCGCCCAGGAATGCTTCCAGGCGCTCCGGGTCGGCCCGCCAACGCGGCGGCAACTGGAACAGGATGGGCCCGAGCCGCGGCCCCAGGGCCTCGGCGCACGCGAGCATCCGCGCCACCGCTTCCGGCGCCGGCCGCAGTTTTTTCATGTGGGTGAGGTAGCGGCTCGCCTTGAAGGCGAACACGAATCCCGCGGGCACCTGCCGTTTCCATGCGTGCACCGTGTCCGTGGAGGGCAGCCGGTAGAAGCTGGCATTGATTTCCACACTCGCGAGGCGATCCGCGTAGTAACGGAGCCACGTGTCATGCGGGACACCGGCCGGGTAGAACGCCCCCCTCCAATGCGCGTAGCTCCAGCCCGAGGTTCCGATCCGGATACGGTTCATGCGCCCATCGTACCGCCCGGCGCCACCTCCGGGCCGGGGGCTATTCGTCCCGGTATATCTTGACGACGGTCTTGCCGTCGGCCCCTGTCCAGCCGCGGTACATGCCCGGCGTATTGAACGGCGCGGCGACGTTGCCCTTGTTGTCGAGCGCGATCACACCACCCGTGTTCCCGCCGCCGAGCTTCACCAGCCGATCCATGACCATGTGGTCCGCCGCCTCTTTCAGCGTCCAACCCTTCATCCCCATCAGGTCGGAAATGGACTTGGTGAGGCCCAGCCGCATGTAAAACTCCCCGACACCCGTGCCCGACGCACCGCAGGTGGCGTCATCGGCGTAGGTGCCGGCACCGATCAGGGCCGAATCGCCCACGCGCCCGTCCATCATGTTGTTGAGCCCGCCCGTGGACGTCGCCGCGGCGATGTGGCCGTCGCGATCCAGCGCGACGGCGCCGACGGTGCCATGGGCCCGGCCTTTCCCGCCCGCGATCAGCTCGGGCGTACCCGGGGAATCGGGGGCGAGTTTCTCCAGTCCCTCGACGTGCTCGAGCCAGCGCCTCTCGGTATGGAACCAATCCGCCGGCGTGTACTCGAAACCCTGCGCCCAGGCGAAGTCCCCGGCGCCGCGGCCGACCAGCATCACGTGCGGGCTTTCGGTCATGACCGCGTAGGCGAGCTTGACCGGGTGGGCGACGTGCTGCACCGCGCCGACGGCACCCGCATCGAGCGTCGCGCCGTCCATGATGGAGGCATCGAACAGGTTCAGGCCACCGCGGCTGAACACGGCCCCGCGCCCCGCATTGAACAGCGGCGAATCCTCCATGACCCCGACCGCGGCCTGCACCGCATCGAGCGCGCGGCCACCATCCGCGAGCACCGTGTTGCCCGCTTCGAGTGCTTCGTGCAGCGCAGCGCGGTACGCCTTTTCCTGCCCGGGGCTCATGGCGTCCCGGTTGATCGTGCCCGCGCCGCCGTGTATGACGATTGCAGTGGGTTGATGAGGCATTCTCGGCTGCTCCCGGGAAACGAATACGGCCCCCCGGTTATCCGCGGGACTCGCCTGCATCCTACCCTGCAAACGCGATCAGCGTTTCGCCCGCTCGTACTGGGGCGGCCAGTCCACGTCGGCGCCGAGCTCGCGGGCGGCGTGCAGGGGCCAGTAGGGGGCGCGCAGGAACTCCCGGGCCATGAGCACCGCATCGGCCTGGCCCGTGCGCACGATGTGCTCGGCCTGGAGCGGGTCGGTAATGACCCCGACCGCGCCGGTCGCGATGCCCGCCTCGGTGCGGATGCGTTCCGCGAACGGTACCTGGAAGCCGGGACCGGCGGGGGTGACGGCCATGGGCGACAGCCCGCCCCTCGTAGCGTCACCGAGATCGACCCCCGCCCCCTTCAGCCACCCGGAAAACTTCACGGACTGCCCGCACTCCCCGCCCCCCCCCACCCACTCGGCCGCGGCAATGCGCACGAACAACGGCCACTCGTCCCGCCAGGCCCAGCGCACGCGGCGCACAACCCTGAGCGGGCGGCGCGGGCGATTCTCGATCGATCCGCCGTAGTCGTCCTCGCGCCGGTTCGACAGCGGGGAGAGGAATTCGTGCAACAGATAACCGTGCGCGGCGTGCAGCTCGATCACCTTGAACCCGGCATCCAGCGCGCGCCTGGCCGCCGCGACGAAATCCTCGACCAGCTGACCGAGTTCTTGCCCCTCCAGGGCGTGCGGCACCGGATGCGACTCGGCGAAAGCCACGGGGCTTGGCGCCACCGGCGTCCATCCCCGCGCATCCTCGCCGACCGGGCCGCCCCCCCGCCAGGGGGCATCGGTCGAGGCTTTGCGCCCGGCATGCGCCAACTGCATCGCGGGCACCGCGCCCTGAGCTTCGATGAAGCCGGCGATGCGGCGAAACGGTGCGACATGGTCGTCGGACCAGATCCCGGAATCATCCGGCGAGATGCGCCCCTCCGGCGTGACCGCCGTCGCCTCGGCCATCACCAGGCCCGCACCGCCGACGGCGCGGCTGCCCAGGTGCACCAGGTGCCAGTCGGTCGGGGCACCCTCGTCGCTCGAGTACTGGCACATGGGCGAGACAAAGACGCGGTTGCGGAACGTCACTTCGCGCAGGGTGAATGGCGAGAACAGCAGGCTCTTGCTCATGGACGCACTCCTTGTGTCACCCGGGAGTCAACGGTCTTATTCGCCGGCGATCGTCATCCGGTCGAGCAGGATCGAACCCGTACGGATGCTGCCGCGTGTATCGACATCGGTGCCGATCGTGACGATCCCCGAGAGCATCTCCTTGAGGTTGCCCGCGATCGTGACCTCTTCCACGGGCTGGACGATTTCGCCGTGCTCGACCCAGAAGCCCGCCGCGCCCCGCGAATAGTCGCCGGTGACGGGATTGACGCCCTGGCCGATCAGCTCGGTGACATAGAAACCGGTATCGAGCGCGCGCATGGGCGCCTCGGGTTGCTCGCCGCCCGGCTCCACGGTCAGGTTGGAAATCCCGCCGGCATTCGCCGTCGTCTCCAGGCCCAGCCGCCGCGCAGAGTAACTGCTCAACAGATAACCGGCCAGCACGCCGCCGTCAATGATGGCCCGCTCCGCCGTCGCCACGCCTTCGTCATCGAAGGCGCGGCTGCCCGCGGCCCGCGGCAGGTGCGGCTGCTCGACCAGGCGCGTCCATTCCGGCATGATCCGGCTGCCCACGGCGCCGAGCAGGAACGAGGCCTGCATGTACTGGGCGCGCCCGGTGATCGCACCGAGCATGTGTCCCACCAGGCTCTTCGCCACCTCGGGCGCGAACAGGATGCGCGCCTTGCGGGTCGAGAGCGGTTTCGCGCCCAGGCGCGCGAGCGCCCGGCGGGCGGCTTCGCGCCCGATAACCGCGACATCCTCGAGGTCCCCGGCGGCACGCGCGGTGGAGTACCAGTAATCGCGTTGCATGCCGTTTGCGTCCCCTGCGACGACCACGCACGCCACGTCATGGCGCGTTCCCTCGCGCACGCCGGTGAACCCGTGCGTGTTTGCGTACACGGACAGGCCGTGCCCCGTGTCCACGCTGGCGCCCTCGGAATTGACGATGCGCGCATCGGCATCGCGTGCCGCCGCTTCGCACCGCGTGGCGAGCTCGATCGCCTCCTCGGGGCCCAGCTTCCAGGGATGGCACAGGTCCAGGTCCGGAAAGCGGGTGGCCATCCGTTCGGCCGGCGCGAGCCCGGCGTAGGGATCCTCGGCGGTGTAGCGGGCGATGTCGGCCGCGGCCCGGGCCGCGCCGCGAATGGCGTCGGCGTCGAGTTCCGTGGTGCCGGCATTGCCCTTGTGCTTGCCGAAATACAGGGTGATGCCGAGACTGCGGTCGCGCTGGCGCTCCACTGCCTCGACTTCGCCCAGGCGCACGGTCACCGACAGCCCGGTATCGACCGCGACATCCACTTCCGCGGCATCGGCACCCTCGTCGCGCGCCGCCTGCAGCGCAAGTTCGGCACAGGCCTTCAGCCGCCCGGGATCGAAAAAGTCATGCTTGTCGTTCATGGCGACACATTGTAGCCGCGGCTCCCGCGAGGTGGCGCCCGGACGCCGCGAACAGGTAAAATGGCCCTTTAGAAGGCTGATAACCGATACCGATGCCCGAGCTGGTACTACTGCGTCACGGCCAAAGCACCTGGAATCTGGAAAAACGCTTCACCGGCTGGACCGACGTCGATCTGTCCGAGCAAGGCGTGAGGGAGGCCCGGTCAGCCGGCACCCTGCTGCGCGAAAACAATTTCGACTTCGACCGCTGCTACACCTCGCTGCTCACGCGCGCAATACGCACGCTCTGCATCGCCCTCGAGGAACTCGACCGGCGCTGGTTGCCGGTGGAAAAGGACTGGCGCCTGAACGAGCGCCACTACGGCGACCTGCAGGGCAAGAGCAAAGTCGAAACCGCGAAGACACACGGCGAGGAGCAGGTGCATGCCTGGCGCCGCGGTTACGCGGTGCGCCCGCCCGCGCTGGCGGAAGACGATCCGCGCCACCCGCGCTTCGATCCGCGCTACCGCAATCTTCCCGCGGACAAGCTTCCGGCCACCGAATCCCTCGCCGACACGGTCGCCCGGGTGGTGCCTTATTACAAAGAGAGCATCCTGCCGGCGATGCGCAACGGCGAGCGCGTGCTGGTCGCCGCGCACGGCAACAGCCTGCGGGCACTGTGCATGCACCTGGACAGCCTCGACGAAGAAGCCGTTACGCAACTCAATATCCCCACCGGCATTCCTTTGGTCTACAGCCTCGACGAGAATCTGGAGGTGACCGGGAGCCGCTACCTCGGTGACGCGGAAGCGGCGGCGAAAGCCGCTGCAGCGGTCGCCTCGGAGACGTCGCAATGAACAGCGCCTCGCCGCGCGTGGGCATCATCATGGGCTCGCGCTCCGACTGGGACACCCTGGAAAAAGCCGCCCAACTGCTCGACGAGCTCGGCATCCCCTACGAGACGCGGGTCGTTTCGGCGCACCGCACGCCCGACTTGATGTTCGAGTACGCCGAAAGCGCGGCGGAACGCGGGCTCAAGGCGATCATCGCCGGCGCCGGCGGCGCCGCGCACCTGCCCGGCATGCTCGCCGCCAAGACCCGTTTGCCGGTACTCGGCGTCCCGATCAAGTCGCGCGCGCTGAACGGACTGGACTCGCTGCTCTCGATCGTGCAGATGCCCAAGGGCGTGCCTGTTGCCACCTTTGCGATCGGCGCGGCGGGCGCCGCCAACGCCGCACTGTTCGCCGCGGCATTGCTGGCCGTGGAAGACGCTGGCGTCGCCAAGCGCCTGGAGACCTGGCGCGCGCGCCAGACCGAAACCGTCCTCGCTCACCCCGACCCGCGGGGCGACGCGTGAAGGTCGGCGTCCTCGGAGCCGGCCAGCTGGGCCGCATGCTGGCGCTCGCCGGCTATCCGCTCGGAGCACGCTTTACTTTCCTCGACAGCAATCCGGACGCCCCCGCTGCGCAGGTGGGCGACATGATCGAGGGCGGTTTCGACGAGCCGGACAAGATCGCCGAGCTGGCCGGGCAGGTCGACATCCTGACCTTCGACGTGGAAAACATTCCCGCCACCGCCCTGCGCGAGGCGGGGGTGGAACGCCTGTGCCGTCCGGGCCCGTTGGCCCTGGAAACAGGCCAGGACCGGTTGCTGGAAAAACGCTGCTTCGAGTCGCTGGGCATACCCGTCGCGGCCTACCGGGCGGTCGACACGCTCGACGCGCTTCATGGCGCGATCGACGACTTCGGCCTGCCGGGCGTGCTCAAGAAGCGCCGGCTCGGCTACGACGGGCGCGGGCAACGCTTTATCCTCGACAAGAGCGAGGCCGCGGAGGCCTTCGAATACCTCGGCGGCACAGACCTGATCCTGGAAGCCTTCGTGCCCTTCGAGCGCGAAGTCTCGATGATCGGCGCCCGGCGGCCCAGCGGCGAAACGCGCCTCTACCCCCTCAGCCAGAATCGGCACCACCAGGGCATCCTGCGCGTATCGCGCGCGCCGGCCACTCCGCCGGAGTTGGCACGCCTGGCTGGCGACTACGTCACGCGCCTGCTCGAACACTTCGACTACGCCGGCGTTCTGGCGGTGGAATTCTTCGTGCGTGACGGCGAATTGCTGGCCAACGAAATGGCGCCGCGCGTACACAATTCCGGACACTGGACGATCGAGGGCTGCGTTACCAGCCAGTTCGAAAACCATGTGCGCGCGGTGCTCGATTTGCCGCTCGGGGATACGGACGCGGTGGGCGAAGCCGCCATGGCCAACCTCATCGGCGAGATGCCGCCGGCGCGCGAGTTGCTCGCGATTCCCGGCCTGCACTTGCATGACTACGGCAAGGGGCCGCGGCCCAAGCGCAAGCTCGGCCATGCCACCCTCGTCGCCCGCGACGCCGGCCGCCTGGCCGAACCGCTTGCCCGCCTGCTCGATCTCGCCTGGCCGGAACACGCCGACAAAGACTGAGCCGCACCGGCTATTTGACCCCGACCCCCGCAAGTCGTAATTTGATAGTCCCTGGGGAGGGAATATCGGCTTGCTCGAGCATCGCGAACAGCTCTTGCCTGTCGCGGCAATTTTTGCCGCGGCGCTGCTGTGCACGGGCCTGGCCGGCTGCAACCATGTCGACGCCGCAACGGAGCCGGTGGGCTTCACCGCCTGGAGCGTTCCCGCCGGCAGCCTCGAGGCCCGGATCCAGGTCCGCCTGGCGCCCAAGTCCCGCATTGCAGCCGCCGTGCTGGAGGCCTCGAGCCCGGGCACGGGTATCCGCTTCGAACCGCCCCGCTTCATGCTCAAAGACCTCGCGCCTGCTCCGCTGCCCGGCGACAAGAGCCACAACCCACCCGCTCTCGGCAAAACCACCCTGCGCACCTTTCTGGTCACCGCTTCCCGCCCCGGGAATTACGCGGTGCGGATCAGGCTGCGCTGGAACGGCCATGCCGAGACGCGCAGTTTGACGCTCCGCCTGGGCGACACGCACGCGCCTTGAGGCCCCGTCCAATACCGATAAACAGGATTCGTTCGTGAAAAAAACATTCATTCCGATCATTGGGGTTTTCGCGGTGGCCGTCGCCGTTGGCGGCGTTGACCTTCGGCAGCGTCCGCAGGCGCATGAAACGGCCGCCGCGCGGACGCGAGCGCCCACGACCCGCGGGCTCGACCCGGACGCCGGTGAGCACACCCATGGCAGGCACTTCAACCCGGACTTCAAGTGGGGCGACCTGCAGCGCGCCATCAGGCAGCGCAAAGCCATAGTCCGGCGCACGCGGGCACTGGTCAACGCCACGCCCAACAACGGCTGGACCGCGCTCGGCCCCGGCAATATCGGCGGGCGCGTGCTGGCGGTCCACATCGACCCGAACAATCCCTCGCACCTGATCATCGGCGCCGCGGGCGGAGGCATCTGGACCAGCACCGACGCCGGCAAAAGTTGGACGGCCGTGAACGATTTCATGGCCAGCCTCGCGGTCAATGCCCTGGTCGACGACCCGGCCAACGGCACGATCTACGCGGGCACGGGCGAATACGACGCCGGCGACGGCATGCTCGGCGCGGGACTGTTCGAGTCCACCGACAACGGCACGACCTGGACGGCGTTACCCGCCACCAATCCGCTCAACAACGCCGCGTGGTATTTCACCAACGCTCTGGCCATCAATGCGAACGGCGTCATCCTGGCCGCCACCTGGCGAGGGGTGATGCGCAGCACGGACGGCGGCCAGACATGGACCCAGACCTACAGCGGACTGGCCAGCGATGTCGCTTTCGACCCCAACCATCCCGACGACGCCATCATCGACGCCAGTCCGCTTCAGTTCGCTACCAACACCAGCAGCAGCTACGTGGCCTATTCCACGGACGCCGGCAAGACCTGGACCAAGGTACAGCTGGTCGACGGCGGCACCATGACATTCACGGTGAACTCGCCCGCCTCGGTCGCCGGCAGCTACGCCGTCGGAGCCGCGCAATTCAATCCGGACAGCGCCAACGTAACCGCGGACCTTGCGGAGGTCACCGATTCCGGCGGCCGGATCAGTGACGGCTGCAACGCGCCGTTCGCCAACGCGGGCGCCATCGGCGGGCACATCGCCGTGATCGAACGCGGCAGCTGCACCTTTACCCAGAAAGTCGACAACGCCCAGAATGCCGGCGCCGTCGGCGTCATCATCGTGGATGACAAGTCGGAACCGGTATTCACGATGGGCGGCACCGACAGCAGCATCACCATTCCCTCGTTCCTGATCTCGCAAAACGACGGCGCGAAGATCGAAAACGCCATGGCAGGCAACACGGTCAACGCGACCCTCGTGCTCAGCACCAATTCCAACGGCGGCAGCGGGCGCGTGCGCCTGGCCTATGCGCCCAGCGCGGCCAGCACCATTTATGCCGCCGCGGACTACCAGAAGGGCACTCTCTTCAAGTCCACCGACGACGGCCGGACCTGGACGCAGGAATCCGTGGTCAGGAACAGCATCGAGTACCTGTACGACATCGGCGGCGGCGACCAGGGCGGTTACGACGATCCGCTCTGGGTCGACCCGAACGATGCGAACCATCTCGTCGCCGGCGGCATCGACCTCTGGCAATCCACCGACGGCGGCCAGAGCTGGACGCAAATCAGCAACTGGACAAACACCCCCCTCACGCCCCATGCCGACCACCACGCCCTCGCCGCGGTCGGGTCCGATTTCTACGACGGCAACGACGGCGGCGTCTACTCCACCCCCAACGTCAGCCAGGCCACCACCACCAGCGGCTGGACCTCGCTCAACAACGGCCTGGGCGTGACCCAGTTCTACAGCGTCGCCGGCAAGGCCAGCGCCACCAGTTCGAAAAACGGCGGCAAGGCGCCGATCATCGGCGGCACCCAGGACAACGGCTGCGAAGTGTATACCGGCTACGCCAACGGCTGGATCGAATACTACGGCGGCGACGGCGGTTTCACCGCGGTGGACCCCGAAGACGGCAATAACCTGTTCTGCGAGTATGTCTACCTCGACCTGAACCGCTCCCTCAACGGCGGACAGAGCGCGAGCGACATCAGCAGCGGGATCACCGACGTCAGCAACCAGGCAGCCAACTTCATCGCGCCGTTCATCCTCGATCCCAACAACGACCAGACCCTGCTGGGCGGCGGCTCGTCCCTGTGGCGCACGACCGACGCGCTGACCGCCACCCCCACCTGGCTCGCCATCAACGGCAGTACATTGCCCAGCGGCAACGGCGACTACATCAACGCCATCGCCGTGGGGCAGGGCGACTCCGATGACATCTGGGTCGGATTCAACGGCGGCAGCCTCTGGCATACCAGCGACGGCACCCGGACAGCCCCCACATGGAGTCAGGTGGGCGCCGGCACGCTGCCTTCCGGCCATGCGCTCAACCGCATCGTCATGGATGCGGACAACCGCGATTCGATCTACGTGATGTACCAGGACTTCGGCTCGCGTACCCTATGGCACAGCATTGACGGCGGAAGCACCTGGACCGACATAAGCGCCGGGCTGCCGGCGGCCCCCGTATTCGACCTGGCGATCAGCCCGACAAACACCCATACCCTGTTCGCCGCCACCGAGGTCGGGCTGTTCACCAGCAGCGACGGCGGCACGACCTGGGGCGCGACCAACGACGGCCCGGCCAACGTGCGCATCGTCCAGCTCGACCAGTTCGCCCCCACCCGCCTGGTCGCCGCGACCCACGGCCGGGGCATGTGGGAGCTGACGCTCAGCGCCGGCAGCGGCGTCAGCCTGTCGAGCCTCGGCCCCGCCGGCGTGGCGACCGGTTCGTCCGATTTCACGCTCACGGCCAACGGCAGCGGATTCCAGAACGGGGCGGTGGTCAGCTTCAACGGCACGGTGCTGGCCACCACCTTTGTATCCGCGAGCCAGGTCAAGGCAAGCGTTCCAGCTACCGAGGTCGCGAACAGCGGCACCTATGACGTCGTCGCCACCAACCCGGACGGCACCAGATCCAATGCCGTATCCTTCACCGTCTCCCCCCCCTCCAGCGGCGGCGGCCAGAGCGGCTCCGGCGGTTCGCCGGGCGGTGGCGGCAGCCTGGGTTGGCTGGCCCTGGCCGCCCTGCTCGGGCTCGCCTGGCTGGGCGGGCGCAGACAGGGCTGGAAAGCCCGCATCGCCGGCCTTGGAACCGGCGGGTAAGCACTTGCGTTTGGCCTGTCCCGAGCATACAATGAACGGCTCACAAAACGGGGTTCAGACCCGATATGCCGACAGTCCGAGTACGTGACCACGAACAATTCGATGTGGCCCTGCGCCGCTTCAAGCGCGCCTGCGAGAAAGCGGGCATCCTCTCCGAACTGCGCCGCCGCGAGTTCTACGAGAAGCCCACGCAGGAACGCAAGCGCAAGCGTGCCGCCGCGGCCAAGCGTCACATGAAGAAAATCTCGCGCGAGCAGTCCCGGCGCCAGCGCCTTTACTGAGCCGGAACGCCATCCCGCCATGGCTCTCAAAAACCGTCTGGAAAACGACATGAAAGTCGCGCTCAAGGCGCGTGATACCGCGCGCCTTGGGGTGTTGCGCATGGCCCTGGCGGCCCTGAAGCAGCGCGAAATCGATTCGGGACACCGCGCCGAAGGCCTCGACGAAAACGAAGCACTGGGCGTGATCGAGCGCCTGATCAAGCAGCGCCGCGAAGCGAGCGAGCAATTCCGTAACGCCGGCCGCGAGGACAGCGCCGCCGCCGAGGACGCCGAGGCCAAAGTCCTGACCGAATACCTGCCCGAACCCGTCGATGCGGCCACGCTCGACGCCGAGATAAAGAACGCCATTCGCGAAATCGGCGCCAGCAGCCGGCGCGACATGGGTAAGGTAATGGGCATCCTGAAGGCGAAACTCGCGGGACGCGCGGACATGAGCGAAGTCAGCCGCCGCGTGCGCGACCAGCTCACCGACTGAGACAGGATCCGCCGGGCTCGCCGACCCCGCGCAGAAGGGCAACCCGCCCGTCAAGGGTCCCCTTATCCCATGGCATTCCCCGACACGACTGTCACGCCACCGTGCTTCGGCTTCCAGAGAATGTTTGACCGGGATCACCCGAAGACGCGAATGCGGAAATTCCCGCATTGCGCCTCCCTGGATGGATGCCTAGACTCCCAGTAGCCCGCGCGAGGGAGGGTTGGACATGGATAAGCGGCATTGGCTCGTCGGCATTTTCGTCGTCACCGCGGCGCTGCTCTCGGCATGTGCGTCGGTCCCGATGGCGTCTACCAGTGAAGATCAGAGCGCCAAGAGCTTCATTGTCCCGCAGGGGCAATCGAATATTTATGTATATCGCAGTGAAACCCTGGGGGCAGCCGTGAAAATGCCTGTTGCGATAGACGGACGATTGGCCGGTGATACTGCAGCAAAAACATTCATCCTCAAAACGGTGGAGCCGGGCGAGCATACAATCGTCAGCAAGACGGAAAATGATGCGACATTGACCATCACGACCGAGCCGGGGAAAAACTACTTCATCTGGCAGGAGGTCAAAATGGGCATGTGGGTGGCGCGCTCGAAGCTCCATCTGGTGGACGAACAAAAAGGCGAGCAGGCAGTGCGCAACTGCAAGCTTGTTAAGTAGCACGAGGCCTGGAATTCCGTACTGCGCTAATCTGTGCACTTGTATCCCGGGTTGATCCAAGAGCGCCATGGCGGGCTTGATCCCACAGACCTTCATCGATGAGCTGATCGCGCGCGCCGACATCGTCGAGCTGATCGGCCGCCGCGTGCGCCTGAAGCGCCAGGGGCGCGAATTCGCCGGCCTGTGCCCGTTCCACAACGAGAAAAGCCCGTCCTTCACCGTCAGCCCCCAGAAGCAGTTCTTCCACTGCTTCGGCTGCGGCGCCCACGGCACGGTGCTGGGCTTCATCATGCGCTTCGAACACCTTGACTTCCCGCAGGCCGTCGAGCAACTCGCGGGCGAGCTGGGACTCGAGGTACCCCGCGAGGCGGGCAGTGGCACCGAGAATCCGCATGCCGGCCTTTACGAGGTACTCGCGCGGGCCCAGCGCTTCTATGCGGCGGAATTCGAACGCAGCCAGACGGCGCGAGACTACCTGGCCGGCCGGGGGCTGGAAGCGGCCCGGGAAGAATACGGCATCGGCTATGCGCCCGCCGGCGGCGAAACCCTGCTCGCCGCCTTGCGCAGGGCCGGCATCGAACCCGACGTCGGGATGAAGACCGGCCTGCTGGCGAGCAACGCACGCGGCCCCTACGACCGGTTTCGCAACCGCCTGATGCTGCCGATCCACGACAACCGAGGCCGAACCGTGGGATTCGGCGGACGCACCCTGGGCGACGACAAGGCCAAGTACCTCAACTCTCCCGAGACCCCGGTCTTCCACAAGGGAAGGTTGCTGTACGGCCTTTACGAGGCCCGCCAGCGCGAGCGCCGCCTGCAGCGCCTGGTGGTCGTGGAAGGCTACCTGGACGTCATCGGCCTCGCGGTGGCCGGCTACGGCACCGCCGTCGCCACGCTCGGCACCGCCGTGACCGAGGCTCAGGCCGAGGCCCTGTTCCGGACCGGCGCCGAGGAAGTCGTATTCTGCTTCGACGGCGATGCCGCCGGATTGCGCGCCGCCTGGCGGGCGTTGGAGCAGGTACTCCCCGTGCTGAGTCCCGGGCGCACGGCCCGTTTCGCCTTCCTGCCAGCCGGGGAGGATCCCGACAGCCTCGTGCGCACGGCCGGCGCCGAAGCCTTCGACCAGGTCCTGGAGGCGGCCCAACCACTCTCCGGCTACCTGTTCGACACCCTGGCCGAGCCCGGCATGGAGGGGGCCGAGCACCGGGCCCGCTTTGCCGGGGCACTGAAGCCGCTACTGCAGCGGGTCCGCGATCCCCTGTTCCGCGAGACACTCACCGCCGAGGCCGCCGAGCGGCTGCACTTGCCCCTGACACGCCTGGAACCCCTGCTGAACGATGGCCCGCCACCTCGCCCGGTCCACGCCGCTTCCCGGCAGGCCGCGCCGCGGGGTAAAGCCGGCCCTCCCTGGGATCCCCGCATCGAACGCGCCCTGGCTCTCGCCCTGGCGGCCCCCCAGGCCGTGGCGGCCGCCCTGCCGGAGACCGAACTGTCCGGGCTGGACCTGCCGGGGGCGGGCGTACTGGCCACGATGGTTGAAACTCTGGCCCGCCATCCCCATCTAACCTCTGCCAGCCTCTTGGAGCGCTTCCGGCCAGACCCCGCGGCTCCCCGCCTCGGACGGCTTCCGGAAAAATACCGCGACTCCATCTGGCAGCTGGCAGAGGACGGGCAGGAGGCCCGGCTGGCGCTGGAATTCACCGAGACCCTGGGACGCCTTGAACACAGCGCCGTAGAGGCTGAACTGGAGCGCCTGCGGCAAGCCGTGGACAACGGCCAGGCCCTGGACGCCGGAAGCCAGGCACGGCTCCGGGAATTGCTGGCAAAACGCCAAAAAGGCCTGAATTCAACGGGCTAAAAGCCGCTTCCTCTGCTAAAATGTACTGTTCCCTGCGCCCAAAGCGCCGAAACGGCGCGCGAGTAACCGAATGAGCGAAGACCGTAACGATCAGATCCGCAACCTGATTGCCCTGGGCAAGGAACAGGGCTACCTGACCTACGCGGATATCAACGATTGCCTGCCCGACGACATCGTCGACCCGGAACAGCTCGAAGACATCGTGAACATGATCAACGACATGGGTATCACGGTGTTCGAGACGACGCCCGATGCCGACATGCTCATGATGGCTTCCGAGTCGATTACCGACGAGGACGCCGCAGAGGAAGCCGCGGCCGCGCTGGCCGCCGTGAACGCCGAGCTCGGGCGCACCACCGATCCCGTGCGCATGTACATGCGCGAAATGGGCCAGGTCGACCTGCTTACCCGTGAGGGCGAGATTCGCATCGCCAAGCGCATCGAGGCCGGCCTCGACCAGATGTTCACCGCCATCGGTAGCGTCCCCGAGACCGCCGAATTGCTCCTGTCCGAATACGACAAGGTCAAGGCGGGCGAACAGCGCATGACCGAAGTGCTGACTGGTTTCAATGAATTCATCATCGCCGAGCACGAGGCGGAAGACGAAGAAGAAGAGGAAGGAGAGCAGGCCTCTGCGACCGACGACGGCAACTACGAGGATGGCGACCCGGACGAGGATCTCGACAACGAGCCGCAGAAGAAAGGCCCGCCGGCGAACAAGCAGCGCCGCCCGACGAACCCCGCGGAAGGACTGGACCTCAAACGCCTTGCCAACCACATGGACGTGATCCGCAAGCAGCACGCCAAGACCGAGCGCTCGCTGGCACGTTACGGCTACGAGGCGCCTAGCGCCCAGAAGAACCGCTACGAACTCGTGCGCCTGATGCAGGAGCTGAAGCTCGTGCCGCGTATGCACGAACTCATGCAGATGCAGTTCAAGGGCCGGATCGAGACCGTGCGCGAATGCGAGATGACGATCATGAAGATCTGCGTGAAGGAAGCCGGCATGTCGCGCCAGGACTTCATCCGCAGCTTCCCCGACCACGAAACCGACCTCAAGTGGGTCGACCGCCACGTGCGCGCCAAGCGCAAATGGTCGGCCACGATCCGTGCGCGCACGCCCGACATCCACGCGCAGCAGAAGCGCCTGATCGAACTCGAGAAGCAGCTCAGGATGCCACTCGTCGAGATCAAGGAACTCAAGCGCCAGATGTCGATAGGCGAAGCCAAGGCCCGCCGCGCCAAGAAGGAGATGGTGGAGGCCAACCTGCGCCTGGTGATCTCCATCGCCAAGAAATACACCAACCGCGGCCTGCAGTTCCTCGACCTGATCCAGGAAGGCAACATCGGCCTGATGAAGGCCGTGGACAAGTTCGAGTACCGCCGCGGCTACAAGTTCTCGACGTACGCAACCTGGTGGATTCGCCAGGCCATTACGCGATCGATCGCCGACCAGGCCCGCACCATCCGTATCCCGGTGCACATGATCGAGACGATCAACAAGCTGAACCGCATCCAGCGCCAGCTCCTGCAGGAGAAGGGCCGTGACCCGACGCCGGAAGAGTTGGCCGAGAAAATGGAAATGCCCGAGGACAAGGTGCGCAAGGTGATGCGCATCTCCAAGGAGCCGATTTCCATGGAGACGCCGATCGGCGACGATGAAGATTCGCACCTGGGCGATTTCATCGAGGACGAGTCGGTCACCGCGCCGGTGGACTCGGCGATCAACGACGGCCTGCGCGAGGCGATGCACGTGGTGCTCGCCAGCCTGACCGCCCGCGAAGCGAAGGTGCTGCGCATGCGCTTCGGCATCGGCACCAACACCGACCACACTTTGGAAGAAGTCGGCAAGCAGTTCGACGTGACGCGCGAGCGCATCCGCCAGATAGAGGCGAAAGCGATCCGCAAGCTCAAGCACCCGTCGCGCTCGGAACGCCTGCGCAGCTTCCTCGACGAAGAGTCCATCTGAAGCGGATTCAAACGAGCCTTGAAAGCCCCGCTCCGGCGGGGCTTTCTTTTTTGCGCTTCATTACTCTCCAGCCCCCCGCAGAGGATTTTCTGAACGGCGCGATAAAAATCTAGTGCGAGAGTGCGTTGCGGTGCAGCCATGCGGTGCCCGGAACCTGCACATAGCGCAGGAACGTATCGGCAAACTCCTGGGTAGCGCCGCCTCCGTACTTGCCGGAGAACAACGTGCCGTCAAGCAATTTCGAGAGATTCAGCGACAGGCCAATATAGAGGTAACGGCGGTGGAGTGTTGGATCGGGCGATTCAAAATCGCGTGTCCCGTAGCCGACATTGAATTCCAGATATCGCAAGACAGGGACGTTCCGCAGTTTCGGAATCCCGGATGCCTTGATCGCCAGCAAATAGGTCTGGCCCGAGTAGTCGTCGACGGGATTGAACGTACTGTAGCTGGACGGCCAGTACCGCAGCCGGAAGGCGAACACCTTGTCGAGGTGTGGATACGCCTCCATCAAGGCGCCGAGCGCGGCGCCCGCGCCGTTCATGATGGCGTCCTGTGGACTGAAGCGATAGTGGTTGGAGAAACCGTCCATCACCTCGACGGTGGTCAAGGTGGCAAAGGCGGTCAGCGCCCCGGCCTTGATTGACCAGCCACGGCCGTTTCCGGCCCAACGACGATAGCCGAGCGCGAGCAGGCGCGAGCCGACGTATACGCTGTAGAAATGTCCCAGCTTGTCGGCGCCGCCGGTATAAGTGTCCTGGCCGAACCAACCTTCGTTGACGGTGCGAAAGGTGGTGCTGAATCCGGTGCTCCACCAGGATCGCACGCCATAGAGCGCTTCCGCGGTGATGCCCGACCACATGAGCACGTGGGTTCGGAAACGCCGCTCATCGGCGGTAACACCACGCGGCGCGAGGATGCTCGCCGCCGCGGGCGGCCGGGACGTGACTGCATCGGGAGCCTGAGCGGCAAGCGCTAAGCGCGCCGGCAGCGCGAGATCCCGATGCGCCGGCGGCGACGCCGCAGAGCCGGGTGGCGCCAACGCAAGCGTGAACAAGCCAGCCAGTATTGCGCACCAACGCCTTCCGGCACACAGCATGCGCCACTCCTCACATCATGCAGGGGTAGCTCTTGTGGCTCACGTGGTACTCAGCGCGTTGCACCTCGTGCGCCGGGAACGGTAACGCCGCAATCGCAAAAGGCGCAATCAGGCTGGTGGCGCTCAGGCAGTTGCCGCTGGAGTGCGCGATCTCGACCTGGACATGCAGGACCCCCTGCTCCAGGCTGCCGCTGCGGATATAAATCCGCTCGTCCCCGTGCTGCCCCGTGCCGAGCGAGTAGTACACGAGGGTGTGTTGCGCGAAATCGACATGGGGGGACTCAGGCGGCGCCTCGCCGGAATAAATCCGTTGCAGCAATGCCTCCAGTTGCGCTTGTGTACGCACGATCGTGTGGCCGGGGTAGGTGATTCCGCGCTCATTCCCGCTCAGCAGCTGATGCGCCGCGAACTCGTTGCCGGCGCTTTCGCCCGCCCGTGCCGTACTTGCTGCCTGCGGCTCGCTGACCGTGACAACCGGCAGACTGGGTTGCGCCAGAGGCTGTGCCGTCGCCGGATTTGCGGCGTCCTGGCCCCTCGATGCGGCATGCGCGATGGCACCAACCGCCACGCAAACAATGAAAGCGGGCGCGACAAACCCGCCAACCCGTTTCATGCAGTCCCGAAATGACATGGCACATCCTCCTCGCAACCCGTCCGATCGGCGATCATGCTTGCAACAAACCGAGCTGAAGGGGAGCCCCCGGCCATCCCGGATTGTTTCTCTCGATTGTTGTCTTCTCCACTTATATCCGCAGGATCCCGGCATTGCACTGACTTCGGTCAAGCTTTCCCCCGCGCCCGGCTCTGGCGGCTTGAGGTGATGGCGCACGCGGGTTCATACTGGAGAGCCACGCATCCCGGAGAGCCCCATGAGCGAGGAAGCGTCGCAGGCCCTGCCCGATCTCAACGCCGGCATACCCTTCTCCGACTTGCCCGACGGCGAGCCCGTACTCGGCCGCGCGGGCGATGACGAAGTCATTCTCGTTCGCCGGGGCGAGTCGCTCCACGCCGTGAGCGCACATTGCACCCACTACCATGGGCCGCTCTCCAAAGGCCTCGTGGTGGGCGACACGGTGCGCTGCCCGTACCACCACGCCTGTTTCAGCCTGCACAACGGCGAGGTGCTCACTGCACCCGGCATGCGAGCTTTGCCGTGCTGGGACGTCGAACGCTCCGGTGATACGGTGCGCGTCGGCAAGCGCAGGCCGGCAACCCGCCAGGGCGCCTGGCAGGCCGGCCCACAAGCCCGCCTCCCGGAAAAGATCGTGATCGTCGGCGCCGGCGCCGCGGGCAACACGGCGGCCGAAGCCCTGCGCTGGCATGGCTACCGGGGGGACATCACCCTTCTGGAGGCCGGCCCGGACCTGCCGGCCGACCGGCCCAACCTGTCCAAGGACTATCTCGCGGGCGACGCGCCGGAGGATTGGGTGCCGCTGCATGGAAAGGATTTCTACAAACAGCAGAATATCGACTTGCGGCGCAACTGCCGAGTACAGGAGATCGATGCGAAGTCGCACCGCATTCGCCTGGACGATGGCAGCGAACTCGACTATGCCAAGCTGCTGCTCGCGACCGGCGCGGAACCGGTCAAGCTGCCCATTCCAGGCGCCGACAGCAATCATGTGCACTATCTGCGCACGACTGCCGACAGCCGGGCGATCATCGCCGCCGTCGAGGGCGGGGCGAAGCGCGCCGTGATCATCGGCGCCAGCTTCATCGGGCTGGAAGTCGCCGCCTCCCTGATCAATCGCGGCCTCGACGTGCATGTGGTGGCGCCCGAGAAGATCCCGCTCGAACGCGTGTTCGGCGACGTCCTGGGCCGCTTCGTGCAATCGCTGCATGAATCCAGGGGTGTCCGGTTCCACCTCGAACGCGGCGTCCGGCGCATTGGCGGGGGCGGCGTCGAGCTCGACGACGGCGCGCGCCTGGACGCCGGCCTGGTCGTCATCGGCGCGGGCGTGCGCCCCGCTACCCGGCTGGCCGAGGACGCCGGCCTCGATACCGACCACGGCATCCGCGTCAACGAATACCTGCAAACCAGCGATCCGGACATCTATGCCGCCGGCGACATCGCCGCCTGGCCCGATGCCGCGACAGGTGAGCGCATGCGCGTCGAGCACTGGGCGGTAGCCCAGCAACAGGGCCGCGTGGCTGCGCGCAACCTGCTCGGCGCGGGCGAGCCCTATCGCCAGGTGCCTTTTTTCTGGAGCCAGCACTACGACGTCAGCCTCAACTACGTGGGTCACGCCACCCGGTGGGACCGCATCGAACAGCAGGGCGACCCCGAGGCGCGGGACTGCGCCTTCACTTATTACCTGGATGGCCGTCGGCGCGCTTTCGTCAGCATTTTCCGTGACCGGCTCAGCCTGGAGGTAGAGGCCGATATGGAGGGCGGGGCGGTGGGCTGACACAAGACTGTCATACTCGAGAACGACAATCGACTGTTAGCCCGAACGACGCAGAGGTCCCATGCCGCCGTACGACCCCACCCACTTCATCAACCCCTGGCTCAGCCTGATCAATTTCAATGCCCGCGTGCTGGCCCAGGCCGAAGACCCCGAGGTGCCCCTGCTCGAGCGGCTGAAGTTCCTGTGCATCTTCTCGACCAACATGGACGAGTTCTTCGAGGTGCATGTGGCAGGCGTGCGCCAGCGCGCCGCCCTGGGCGCCACCGACACCGGACCCGACGGCGTGCAGCCGGCGGACGTACTGAAAGCCATCAGCGCCCGCGCGCACGAGCTGGTGCTCGACCAGTACCGCATCCTCAACGAGCAGTTGATCCCCGAACTGGCCGGCCAGGGCATCCGCTTCCTGCGCCGGCAGGTGTGGACGCCAGAGCAGCACGCCTGGGTCGAAAGCTACTTCCGCCGCGAACTGATGCCGATCCTCAGCCCGCTTGCCCTCGACCCCGCGCACCCCTTTCCGCGCATTCTCAACAAGAGCCTCAACTTCATCGTTTCCGTCAAATCGCCCGACGCCTTCGGCCGCTCGATCGAATTCGCGGTCGTGCAGGCACCGCGTGCGTTGCCGCGCCTTGTGCGGCTGCCGCAGGGCGTCGCCGGCGGCCCCTGCGATTTCGTGTTCCTGTCCTCGATCATCCATGCCCACGTCGCCGAGCTTTTCCCCGGCATGCGCGTACAGGGCTGTTACCAGTTTCGCGTGACGCGCGACAGCGAGTTGTTCGTGGACGAGGAGGAAATCGACGACCTGCTGCGGGCCGTGCAGGGCGAACTACCCTCCCGCCGCTATGCCGAGGCCGTGCGCCTGGAAGTCGCGGACCACTGCCCCGCGGAATTGACACGCTACCTGCTCAACCAGTTCGAACTCGAGGAAGACGCGCTCTTCCTTGACCCCGGGCCGGTCAACATCAACCGGCTGATGATGCTTTACGAACTCGATCGCACGGACCTGAAGTATCCGCCGTTCACCCCGCGCATACCATCCTCACTGGAACCGGGCAGCAACATCTTCGCCGAGATCCGCAAGCGGGACCAGCTACTGCACCACCCTTACGACAGCTTCCTGCCGCTGATCGAGTTTCTGCGCCAGGCCGCCGCAGACCCGGAGGTCATGGCCATCAAGCAGACCCTGTACCGCACCGGCGCCGGCTCGGCCATCGTCGACGCACTGGTCGAAGCCGCCCGCGCGGGCAAGGAAGTGACCGTGGTCGTGGAAGTGCGGGCACGCTTCGACGAGGCGGACAATATCGATCTCGCCAACCGGCTGCAGCAGGCCGGCGCGCACGTCGTCTACGGCATCGTGGGCTACAAGGCCCACGCCAAGCTGGTCCTGGTGGTACGGCGGGCGGACGAGGGCCTGCGCCATTACGCGCATCTGGGCACCGGCAACTACCATCCGCGCACCGCACAGCTGTATGAGGATTACGGCCTGTTCACCTGTGACGAACCTATCTGTAACGACGTGCACAACGTCTTCCTGCAGTTGACCAGCCTCGGCAAGGTCGCGCCGGGACAGAAACTGCTGCAATCGCCGTTCGATCTGCATCGCTCGGTGCTGGAAAAGATCGAACGCGAGGCCGCCAACGCCCGCGGGGGGCGGCCGGCCCGCATCCTCGTCAAATTGAACAACCTGGTGGAACCCGAGTCGATCGACGCGCTCTACGCCGCCTCCCGGGACGGCGTGGAGATCGACCTGATCGTGCGCGGCATGTGCTGCCTGCGCCCGGGACTGGCCGGCGTTTCCGAGAACATCCGCGTCCGCTCCGTGGTCGGCCGCTTCCTCGAGCATTCACGTGTCTATTATTTCGAGAACGGCGGCGAGCCGGAGCTCTACTGCGCGAGCGCGGACTGGATGCCGCGCAATTTCTTCCGCCGCGTCGAGGTCGCCTTCCCGGTCACCGACCCCGCATTGCGCCAGCGCATCATCGACGAGCTCAAGCTGTACCTCGCGGACAACACGCAGGCCTGGACGCTTAACGCCGATGGCAACTACACTCGCGCGACCCCCGACGGGCATCGCACCGTGAGCGTGCAAAAGGCGCTCATGGAGCGGGCGCCAGAAGATACCAGCCTGCAGGGCAGCTGAGCCGTTTACTCAGGCAAAGTGCAAGTCAAATTTAGCCGCCTTGAGGGCTCGCGCCTCTTCGGCCAGGTCCGTTTCAGTCAGGGGATGCTCATCCAGCCAGCCGGGCGGAAACGCCAGGGAGAGGGATGAGGGGTTGCCCTCGGCGCGGGGCACGATGGATGAGGCGGCCTTGCGCCCCCGGTGCAATAATACGGCGAGGCGCAGCGCAATGGCCAGTATCCGGCCCGCCTTGCGGAAGCGCGGCGGCAGCGAGTCGAAGGCATCCAGGTTCGGGCGTCCGCGATGAGTGCGGATCAGGGCCGCCAGCAAGGCCTGCTCGGCCCGCGAAAAACCCATCAGGTCAGCGTTCTCCACGATGTAGGCGCCATGCTTGTGATAGCCCGCGTGGGACACACCCAGGCCGATCTCGTGGAGGCGCGCTGCCCAATCGAGATAGGCCGACAGCGGCTCGGCCTCCGGCGACGCGCGGGTGAAACTCTCCAGCAGCGAGGCGGCCGTCGCCGCCACCCGTTCGGCCTGCTCCTGGTCCACGCCGAAGCGCCCGGCCATCGTGCGCACGCTCTGCGCGCGGATGTCGCGGTGCTCGCGCCGCTCGGCGAAATCCAGCAGGAGGCCCTCGCGCAGCGCAGCGTCGGACACGTCCATGCTTTCGATATCCAACGCCTTGAACAACGCGGCCAGGATGACGGTGCCGCCCGGCAGGACATCGCGCCGCCGGGCACTCAATCCCTTGAGCTTGAGGCGCTTCGCGCTCTTGCTCGTGCGCAGGGTTTCGCTCAACCGCTTCAGCCCGCCGCGCGTAATCGTGTAACCCGACCAGCCTTGGGCCTCGAGCACCTTCTGTATCGCCCGCACCGTCCCCGAGGCCCCGATCGCGTGCTGCCAGCCCTGCTGCATGAAAAGATCAGCGTAGGGTTCGATCTCACGCTCGGCGTGCAGCAGCGCGGCACGCCAGGCCTTTTCGCTTATGCGTCCGTCGGGGAAAAAGTGCTCGGATAAGGTCACACAGCCCAGCGGGAGGCTCTCCATCAGGTGCGGCTGCGCCAGATGCCCGGCGATGACCTCCGTGCTGCCCCCGCCGATATCGGCCACGAGCCGGCGGGGCTGCTCATAGGTCATCCCATGGACGACGCCGGCATAGATGAGGCGCGCCTCCTCGACGCCCGAGATAACCTCGATGGGATGGCCGAGGGCATTCTCGGCGTAGACGATTACCTCATCGGCATTGACCGCTTCACGCCAGGTATTGGTGCCCACGGCGCGTACCTGATCGCCAGGTAGTCCGCGCAAGCGCTGGCCGAAGCGGGCCAGGCAAGCAACGGCCCGCTCGCGGGCGGCCGCATCGATTGCGTCATACGCATCGAGGCCCGCGGCCAGGCGCACGGGCTCGCGGAGCTTGTCGATGATCTGGAAGCTGGCCCCCTCGACACGCGCGACCAGCATGTGGAAGCTGTTGGACCCCAAGTCGACGGCGGCGACAATCGACTCTTCACCGGCTTCCGGAACTTTGGACTGGTTCAAGCGCAAGCGCTCCATCAATAAGGCGGCTGCGGCGCGCGGCCTGGCGCGCCGTCTTTCGGCCCTCAAACTAACACGGAGCGGCGACATCACGGGAAACCCGGACACCTGACGGGGCAAAGACCGATACCACTCAAAAAACGATCCGCCGGCACGAAACCGGCGGATCCCCCGCCAATAGACGGCCTTGACGGCTAGGGGAACACGACGCCGTCACCGGGCGGGTAACCGTCCGGGGCGGGACTTCATGTACGGTCGCCACCCCCTGCGGGGAACTCTAGGAAAGCGATATGTCAGCTTTGTTAAAGCCGCTGGATATCAGGCCAGCGCGCCTTCGAACTCCAGCTGGCGCCAGGCCTCGTAGAGCACCACGGACACCGAGTTGGACAGATTCAGGCTGCGGTTGCCCGGCCGCATGGGAATCGTGAGCCGGTGCTCGGGCGCGGCCAGCAGCCGCACGTCGCTCGGCAGGCCGCGCGTCTCGGCGCCGAATACGAAAGCGTCTCCGGGACGATACTCGGGCTCTGTGTAGCGCCGGGCGAAATGCGAGGAGAACATGAACATGCGCGCGGGGTTGACCGCGCCGAGGAAGGCATCGAAGTCCGCGTGCTCATGGACCTCGCTCATCTCGTGGTAATCCAGCCCCGCGCGGCGCAGCTGGCGGTCCTCCAGCGTGAAGCCCAGCGGGTGCACGAGGTGCAGGCGCGCGCCCATATTGGCCGCAAGCCTTATGATATTGCCTGTATTCGGCGGGATTTCAGGGTGAACAAGCACAATCTCGAACATGCGGATTCCACGGACAACGATCCGCTCAAGATGCAGTTTCTGGGCCTGGAGTTCAACTCCCCGCTGGTCCTGCTCTCCGGCTGCGTGGGTTTCGGCCACGAATATCCCCGCGTCACGGGCTTCTCGCATGCCGAGGTCGGCGCCGTGTGCCTGAAAGGCACCACCGGTTCCGCGCGCCTCGGCAACCCCGCGCACCGCGTCTACGAGACCCCGATGGGCATGCTCAACGCCATCGGCCTGCAGAACCCGGGCGCGGAGGCGGTGGTGCGCGACATCCTGCCCACCCTCGACCCCGCCGAGACCCGTTGGATCGCCAACGTCTCCGGGGCCACCATCGAGGAATACGCCGAGGTCTGCCGGATCTTCGAGGACTCGCCGATCGACGCCATCGAGATCAACATCTCCTGCCCCAACGTCAAGGAAGGCGGCGTGATCTTCGGCAACTCTCCGGCCATGTCGGCCCGCGTGGTCGCGGCCTGCCGCAAGGCAACGCAGAAGCCCCTGGTCACCAAGCTCTCGCCCAACCAGACCGACATCGCCGAAAACGCGCGCCTGTGCCTGGAAGCGGGCAGCGACGGCTTTGCCGTGATCAACACGATCTCGGGCATGGCGATCGACATCGAGCGGCGCACGCCCGTCATCGGCCACGGCCAGGGCGGCCTGTCCGGCCCGGCGATCAAGCCGGTCGCCCTGCTCAAGGTGCGCCAGGTCTACGAGGCGGTGGGCAAACACGGCGCGCCGATCATCGGCCAGGGCGGCGTAATGGACTGGCGCGACGCGGTGGAATTCCTGCTCGCCGGCGCCACCGCCGTGGGCGTCGGCACGGCCCTGTTCCGCGACCCGCTGGTGTGCGGCGGGATCAACACCGGACTGCGCGCCTACCTCGACCGCCACGGCTTCGGCCACGTGTCCGAACTCACCGGCGCCCTCGCGGCCAACTAGCCTCCCACGCCCCCTGCTCCTGTCCGCTTCCGCGGGCTCGGATCGCGCCAGCCTCCGCTCGTCACAAAAAAAGAGGGTGGCCGGAGCCACCCTCGAGGTTCATTCCACAGGAGGGGGGAATGAAAGCATGGACTACATGTATCGGCGCCGCATGCCAAACGCCAGGCCCAGCAGCATGACCAACGAGAGCACGCCGAGTGCGCCGCCGCCGCTCGAGCCGGAACCGCCTCCGGTGCCGACCTGCGCCTGCACGTCACTGGTATTGGACTGCGCGTAGTTGCTGTCCTGGGGCTCGCGGCCGGCGGCGGTGAAGGACACGGTGTTCTTGCCGTTCGCCTTGGCCTTGGTCAGGATGGTGATGTCCTGTTCCGCCCCCTGGGCGATATCGCCCAGATCGCAGACGACCGTACTGCCACTCTGGGTGCAATTCACACCCTGCTGCACGATGTACCCCAGGTTGTCCGGCAAGTTGAAGGTCAGCTCGACCTGACTGGCGTCGCCGTCGCCCTGTGCAGCCTGGTTCTTGACCGCGACGTTGAACGCCAGGTACTGCCCGACCGCAACAGGACTCGGCTCGGCCTGGACCGACGTGACCAGATCCACCGGCTGCGGATCCCAGTACACCGTGACCGGAATCGTCTGCTCGGGATACGGCGTGCTGCCGACGAGCTTCAGCTGGGCCTGCGTCGTGGTGTACGGCTGCTGCCCCGTGCCGTCGAAGTTCAGTGTCACCGATGCGGAGGCGCCTGTCGTCACGGTGCCCGAATCGGGCGCAACCGACAGCCACGGGATGTGCTCGGGCGAGCACCATCCGGCTTCACCGGAATTGACCTCGAACATCTGCTGGTCAACCATGTCGCTGACCCAGAGGTGACCGTTGCAGTCATAGCCCAGGCCGGAACCGGCGTTTGCCGAATTGAACCCGGGAATGTCGATGGTGGTCGGGTTGTCGATGAACCCATCGGCAGCGTTGAACACGTAGATCGCGTGATTGCCGGCCGAGGTCAGCACGAACAGGTGCTGTGTCGAGGGGTTGAACGCCAGTCCCGCGATCGGCACGCCGAGTGTAGCCGAACCCACGATGTTGCCCTGGCTGTCGAACCCGTACACGGCTTCACTGAAGAAGTCACCCGCGATCCAGATGTTGTTGACCGGATCATAAGCGAGGCCACGCTGGGAAACCGGGAAATCCGGACAGATCTTCTTGCCGGTCCACTGCATCAGCTTGGGATCGAGTTCGTAGATACAGGAATGAAGTCCGTCCTCGGTCACGGAAAGCTGCCAGAACTTGCCCGTATTGTCATCATAAGCCATGTCGGCCATGAAATAGGCACCCGGGAAAGCAGTATTGATGGCGCCGCCCATGCTCGTACCGTCGAACAGGTACTGGTGGTCCTGGTCATCGCCGCCATCCAGAGACGGGGCTCCGATCCACATATTATCGAGCGCGTGATTGACACCCACACCGTAGTTGGCAATGCCGGTTCTGAAGATGGAAACGACATCTCCCGGCGCCGTACCGGCGCTGGCTGCAAATGCAACCGGCCCGATGCCGATCTTGTGCCGCGCGCCGGGATGCAGACTCTGGACCGCACGGTCAAGGATTCCCGTACCGGGCTTCCAGTAGGTCGTCCCCCTGAAGAAGCTCGCCTGGGCGGAAGCCGTGGGCTCCGGCGCATTGATGCTCAGCAACTGATAATCGGCGGAATCGGTGCCGGTGTTGCTGACCGTCAGCGTCTTCTGCGTCTGGCTGTTCACCATGGCATGGATCGCGAACCCATTCGGCCCCACGGCCAGGCGGCCCGACTTGAGCACGAAATCCTGTCCCGTGACGGTTCCAACGCTCACATTCACGCTTGCCGTGCTGTTCGTATATCCATAGTCGCTCGCGCTGACGCTATGCTGCCCGGTAGGCGCGAACATCAGGTATGCACCCACCGGCAGATTGGAATCGCTGGCGTTGATGATCGACTGCGTCTTGTCGGCGCTGTCATCACTCACTGTGGCGCCTACCAGGCCTTTGCCGTTATTGGCATCGCTGACCTGCCCGTAGAGCAGTCCGCCGGGAACGGTCTCGCAGGCGCCGATCGATACGTCGTCGATCTCGGCATACCAACCGGCGTAATCGACCGGGTTGTAGTAACGCCAGCGAAGCTGAATCGACGTCGCCCCGGCGGGAATGAACCCGGCCAGACTGGCCGCGTACTTCACACCCTGGAACTTGTAGAACCCACCCTCGTTCTGGGCAATGTGCGCCACCGTCGTCCAGCCGCCGCCGTCGACGTTGATATCCACGTCGAGTGCTTCGTTGGACGTGTCCTGCTGATAATTGAGCAGGAAGGTGAGCGTCGGGTTTGCCGGCAAGCTCGATACCGGGATCGACGGCGAAATCAACTGCGCATCGTAGGGACTATTCAGGATGATGTTGCTCGCAGCCTGCGCAACTGCCGCGTCACCGCTGCCACCCGTGTAATTGGGCAGGGTTCCGAACCAGAAATTGCTGGCTTTCTTCCACACGATAGGATCGCCTGCCGGTTGCGTGACCGAAGTCCATCCCAGCGGCGGGAATCCTCCATTGAAGTCTTCCCCAAAGCCCTGCACATGCTGGTAGCCAGGTGCGGTACAGGCTCCCGAGATCGTCAACGGGAAATCATGCGTGGCATCAGCGGTGAGATTGGTGATGCTCAAGCTGCCGGTGTTGTAACCGTCGAAGACCGGCGTCACCGTAAACGAGTAATCGAATCCTTCCGGCAACGACACACTGTACGAGCCGTCCTTGGGATTAGTCCATACGTCGGCTACCTTGCCGAATTTCGGGCTGGTGACCTTGACATCGGCATACAGGCCATAGCCATGCCCCGAGTTGTCGGTCACGTGACCGGTAATCTTCGCCATCGGCGCCGGCTGCAGGGTAAGGCTCTCGGTCGTGGTGTTGCCATCGGTTACGGAAACCGTATCGGTGGCGATCTGGTATCCAAAATCCTTGACCGTCACCGTGTAAGTCCCGGGGGCCAGAAGCATCGAGTAATTACCGCTCGCGTCGGTTCCCCGGCGGAAACTGCCGGGTGTCACGGCCACGGTCGCGCCGCCGAGTGGTGCACCCGTGGAGGCGTCCGTGATGGTGCCCTTCAAGGTGCCCACGGGACCCTGCACGCCGAGATGCGACAGCAGGCTTTTCGCGCGTGGGCTGCCCCACCCGGTGGGGTGGTCCCAGTTGACGCCGGCACTGTAGATGCCATTGCTACCCGTGGTCACGTCGTGAAAATCAGTGGCGTAGTTGCCCGCGTTGACGTCGCCGTAAATCAATTCGTTGGACTGGCCAAGCGAATTGCCGCCGTTCTGCCACACCCCGATCGCAAACAACCCTGCGAACTGGGGCGCTACGGCGCTTGTGCCGTAAACCGCCAACCATCCGCCCTGGTTGCGCGAATAGATCAGGTAGGGCCGCAGCGGGCCCGCGTTCATGGCCATATCGGAGTTGTTGCGCCAGCCATTGGCGGGCACGCCGGGACCGGTCTGCCAGCTAGGCTGGGAGAAGACCGCGCTGATCGCGCCGCCCGTTCCATTCCATGCGGTTTCGGACATGTAACTGCCATCGAGGCTCGCCGTCAGGTCGGTGCCGTTGGCCGCGGTGATGTAGGGATCGACCGAGGGAAAATCGGCCATGTTGTCCAGGTTGGTACGATCGCTCGCGCCGTTGTCACCTGCTGCGGCAAACATGGAAATGCCCTGCGCCGCGGCCTGCATGAATATCTGGTCTGCAGTCTGCGCCAATGGACCCCATACCGATTCCGGGGCACCCCAGCTCGTGGTCATCACCTGGTCGTTATTGTCGTTGACGAACTTGTTGAATGCATCGATGAACGTGGTGAGTTGGGCATCAGCGGCCACATAGACGTCTTCGGTTTCACCCGGCCCCATCGCGCCGCTCCACTCCATGTCGAGCAGGGTCTCGATCATGCCGCCCGTCTGCGATTTATCGCCATCGACGCTAATGATATTGACCGTATGCTGAGGCAAGCCGAATTCGCTCCAGAATGTTTCGTAATCTGCCGGATCTATACCCGAACTGGACGCGGTCAGGATCGCGACACGCACGTCCGATCCCTGATTGCTATCGGTAACGGACGGCCAGTCATAGGCTTTTTGAATCTCGGTCGGGTTGAAGTATGACGACGAAGCCGGCGGTGCCGCCATGGGATTCGCCCCCTTCGTTGCGAGCTTCAGTGCCCGGGTCTGGTGCAACGGACGCAACACCGCGGCATTGTTCAAACCGACGACATTACGAATCAGGCTTGCGACCGCACGCGGGAGCGTCGGACTGTCCTCACTTGCAAAGAACTTGCGGTTATTCAGGCTGTAATCCTTGATCCTTATCTTGAAGGCCGACTGGTAAACACCCGTCGTCGCTTCCGTGTGAATCAGCATGCGGTTGGCCGACACCTTCGTGACCGTAACCCCCTGACTCTTGAGGAAGCTCTCGACCTGCTTTACCTGATCGGCGGTCGGGCCATACTTAGCCGCGAACTCCGCCGGGGTCAGGAAATGGTGGTAAGCGGGGCTGGAAGGATTCTGCACTTCGCGCAGAAACGCCTTGAGCTGCTGGACATGCCGCAACTTGAGGCTCACGGTCAGATACATCTTCGCTGACAATGCATGCTGACCGAGCACCTTCCCCTGCTTGAGCAGGGACACCGTCGCCTGCGGCGTCATCTTCACCAACTGGGGCACAGCGCTTGCGCTGTGCTGGGCGTTGGCCAGGCCAGTAGCGGTCAGGCCGCTATGCCTGGCAGAAAGTTTCGCGAAATGCGAAGACTGCGCACGCGCCACGCCCGGCCCCGCCGTAACGAGCAGGACTGACGCAAGCAGTGACGCACCCGCCGCCTTGATGTTGATTTTCCGGTGAGACACTGAACTCTCCCTTCCCAGAAAGTGGGCGCGCAACGAACGAAGTCTCGTACGTTTGCGCGCGATGAACGCCGCGCAGGCGAGGCCCAGCAGCGCAATCAGCGGCAATCCACCGAACGCACCGCCGCCTGAACTGCCACCGGACGACTGAACCGAGCCATCGAGCGTTTGCGCATTGCGCCCGGAGAACTTCGGATCCTGCGACTCCCGGCCCATGGCCTGAAAATCGATTTGATAAGGACCGGTCTTGCTCGCCTTTGCAAGAATGGATACGGTCTTGCGATCGCCGGGAGCCATGTCCCCCAACAGGCACACCACAGCACCCGCGTTATCGGTACAGTTGCTGCCGGTCTGCGGCGTGTAGGAGAAATTGTTCGGCAAGTCGAAAGTCAGTGCGACCTGGCTTGCAGGACCGTCACCGCTTTCAGCCGAATTAATGACGGTCACGTCGAAATGGGCGTAGTTGCCCTTCGCGATCGGATTAGGGGCCACTTCCGCCAGGGTCTCGAGCGCTACCGGCTGCGGATCCCAGCTCACCGTCACCGGGATGGTCTTGACGGGATAGGGCGTATCGCCAACCAGCCGCAGTTGTGCCTGCGTCGTCGTGTAGGGCTGCTGGGCGGTGCCGTCCAGCGTCATGCCAACCTGCGCCGAGGCGCCCTTGTCGACCGTGCCGCTACCGGGCGCCAGGGACAGCCACGGGATATGGCGTATGTCACACCAGCCGGTTTCACCGGAGGCCACCTCGATCGCCACTCCTTCGACGAAGTCACTGATCCAGAGATCGCCATCGCAGCTGTAGTCGAACCCGGCACCCGAGGATGTGTTGTTATAGCCGCTGACATCGAAGTATCCGACCGGTGCAAAGCCGTTCTTCGCGTCGAGCACGTACACGGTGTGCGCACCACCGCTGGTCAACACGAAGATATGGCCCGTACCCGGGTTGTAAGCCAGGCCCTGGATGGGCAGCCCGATAAGCGTCGAATCCAGGAGCTTGCCGTTGGCATCGAAATGGTAGATAGCCCCACTGTTGAAGTCCCCGGCATACCAGGTGTTGCTGGCCGGATCATAGGCCAGGCCACGCTCCGGCTGCGGGGTGGGCACCAGGATGCCCTTGCCTGTGGGCAGACCCGTACGCGGGTCCAGCTCATAGATATGTGAAGTCTGCACAGAGGGGCTGGGCGGGGTGTCGATAGACAGTTCCCAGAAGGTGCCCGTGACATCGTCATAGGCCATATCAGCCATGTAGTAGACACCCGGCATGGCCACATTGATGGTCTCGCCCGTAGGCGTGCCGTCGAACAGGAACTGGTGGTTCTTGTCGTCGCCGCCAAATCCGCCGAATGACGGGCTGGACAGCCACACCGAATTTGACTGGCGATCCACACCCAGTCCATAGAACGGTACCGTCGAGGCAAAGGCCGCCACCACGGTGCCGGCGGTCGCCGACGCTGCCGCCTGAACCTTGACCGGCAACGTGCCACTGGCCGACCGCACCTGCCCCGGAACGGCCGAAAGTGCCGTCAGGTCGGCGCCGCTCGGATAACTCGGTGCGGGTGCAAAAGGTCCGGTCGCCTGGGTCGAGGCCACGGGGGCGTCGATCGGCTGCAGCACAAAATGCGCCGCTGCCGTGCCGATATTGGCGACGGACAAAGACTCATCCTGCTGTGTGCCGACCATGGCGTGCAGTGTCAATCCCGCCGGTGTTGCCGTGAACAACCCGGCCCCCAGGCTCAGATCCTGAATGGTGACGCCATTGTCCGTCACGTTCACGGAAGCACTGGCCGGGGAATATTTCGCAGTCGTCGCGGTGAGCGAATGCTGCCCCGGCGCCACGAACATCAGGTAATTGCCCGCGGGCCGGTTTGCTGCGGGCAAGGCGGGAATGGTCGTCGTCGTGTCGCGGGTGTTATCGGAGACGTTGACGTTCTCCAGGCCTGCACCGGTATTGGCATCGGTCACATGGCCGACGACCAGCCCACCCGGCACGGGATGGCAAACCCCCATGGAAACATCGTCGACCTGTACGTACATATTCCAGGCATACGAAAGATCGTAGTAGCGCCAGCGTAGCCTGAAGCTCGTGGCGCCAGCGGGAATGTACGAACTCAGATCAATGGAGGCGTTATAACCGGGCGTCGACCATCCACCGCCCCAACCGCGGGCATTCCAACGCAGGGTGTTGGTCCAGGGGCCGTTGTCCACGCTGATATCGACGTCAAAGTAATCCTGATAGCCCAGGGAGCCGTTTGTCTTGAATTCTAGAATCGGCACACCCGCGGTGCTCGTGACGGGAATCGGAGGACTGACCAGCGAGGTGTCGTAAGAGCCCGGATTTCCGAAACGCAAGTATGCGGCATGGGAATCCACCATTGCGGTAGTGCCCGTACCGCCGGTCCAGTTGCCGTTGCCCCATGAATCGTTCCAATACAGGTTGGTGTTCCAGAGAACCTGGGAACCAGTCACGCCATTGGTCACCGTCCAGCCCGGTGGCGGGAAGGTCGCCTCGTTGAAGTCCTCACCAAAACCGGAGGTGAACGCATATCCGGGCGCCGAACAGGTGGAGGTCACCGTCAAGGAGTAATCCTGTACCTGGTCATTGGCGAGCGTCAGGATCGTGGGGGTCGGCGGGACATAGCCGTCCATGTAAGGCGTCACGGTAATGGTGTAGTCATAGCCCTTGGGCAAGGCGACGCTATAGGCACCGGTCGCAGGATCGGTCCAGAGGTCGGCCACCACGCCTTGGTCCACATTTGTGATCTTCACCTCGGCAAAAAGCCCGTAACCATGGCCGGAACCGTCCGTCACATGTCCTGACAGCATGGAGGTCGGGGCTTTCTGCAGCGAGAAATCGCCCGACACCACGCCGCCTCTGGTCACCGTGACCGAGATCGTCTGGGGCAAATAGCCATAACGCGAAGCGGTGGCCGAATAGGTGCCCGCGGGAAGCATCATCTGGTAACTGCCGTTTGCGTCCGTGTCGGTCACGATCTCATCGGAGGTGATCGCCACGGCCGCGCCGGAGATCGTCTGCCCGCTCGCGGCGCTCGTTACTTTCCCTTGCACCGTGCCGGGAACCGCAGGCGCGCAGCCGGAGAACTTGAAGGCGCCCAGGCGCGTGGACCAATGGTAGCTTCCCGTCGACTCGTAGTACTCGTTGCCGTACCAGAAGGTGCAGCCGTCCGCCGGATCGACCGTCATCGAAGAATGGCCGCCCCAGGCGTTTTGCGTTTGCTGCTGTACGCCGTAACCGGCTACGAGCGTGGTTTCCGGCTCGGTCATCTTGCCGGCGGTGTCACTCTTCTTGCGCCCGGTGTAGGCAATGGCGGGCGCCATGCTGGTGCCGGCAACACTGTAGCCGAGTGCCATGTCGCCGCTATTGTCCAAGGCGATAGCTCCCATCCAGCGGCTGTCGCCGTCAGCAGGGTCATAAGTCCCGGACTGCCCAAGCGCCCAGTCGCCGGCGCCGGCGGACGAAGTATCCAATTCATACCAGCGGATACCGGACGGGGGATTACCCGAAGCGTCGGCCGTCACGGTCTGGTTCACGACGAGCGATTCGTGATCGCCGAAGTTGCGATAGGCAAGACCCGACATCAAACGATCAGATACCGCATCCAGCGGATCCCCCGGGAACGGCTGGGGTATGCAAGCCGCCTGGTTGCCGCAGAGCATGTCGTTGAACGCGGGCACGGTCACATTTGTCGGACCCTGCAGGGTGGAATTCTTGGGGTTGGTCCAATCGACGTGCATCGCCCACAGGGCAAGTGCGTAAGGCTGCCCCGCACCGAACAGGTTGGGGCTGACGTAACTGGCAAACAGGCCCGGCTCGCCGCTCGGGGGCGGCGTCTGGCCATCGAGCGTCGCCGGCAGATCGGCGAAAACGCCGGGGGCCTTGGCCACGTTGAAGATTACCATCTGGGCGGGCTTGCCCTGCAGCATCGCGCTGCGGTCGAGCGCAATGAATGAGGTGCTGCTGACTGTCTGCGGCCAGCCGGAGATCATATTGATGGTGCTGTAGTAAGCATCCGGCCACACACCGATGTGGGTATAACCGATCTGGGTATAAAGCGGCGGCAGGTTGTCGAACTCATAGCGGTAGTACGCGCCACTCGGGTCATTCGTCCTGGAAACCGCCACGCACAAGCCCGACGAGTAGGGCATGGCTTCCTGGAAAATCCAGCGGTGCGCCAGCTGATCGTACATCACGACCGGATGACTCATGTAGTACCGCTCGCACTTCCCACCAAATCCGGCCCAGAGCGCCTGGATGTTGGCCGGACCGAAGACCATCGAGCCGTCGGCCTTACTGTAAACCGCATATACGTTGTCGACCGCCTCGACGACGTATTGCATGCCCACCGCGACACTGGGATCGGGAGGTGAAGGCTCGAAAGTTTCGGTGGTATGTGTCGAATTACCCAAGCCGTCGAAGCTGAGAATGGGCGTGGTAAAAACACCGGACTGTGTGGACGAAGCCGATGCCTGGAGCACTGAATCCGTCGTCGTTGCACGAGTACCGGAAATCGTCGCCGTGCCGCGGGTGGGCGGCAACGGATTCGAGTTCGCCGTCTTGACCCAGCCCAGCTTGTCCATCTTCTTGATCACGCCCTGTAGCTGCTGGCTAGTCATGTGCGGATACCTGTCCAGCATCTTCTGCATCATCGGGGCGTGGGCGTAATGAATGTCTGCCAACGGCTTCGACGTATCGTGATGCGCGGCTGTTATAACCGTCGCGCCAGGAACGGCTGCCGCAAGGGCAGGCGCCGTGACGGCACAAAGGGAAACGACGGTCATTACGACCGCCCCTCCCAGGATGGCGCAGGTACTCCAGATTCGACTCATCATTATGTATGTCTCCAGTCATGTCGTCCCGAAATCGGGACGACGCACACCGATGGGCGGAATGGCATCCGTGACATTCCTAGGGCAGCGCCCTGAACCTCACCACAAATGAATATTCTTCGCGCGTATTCATCGCCGCGAACGGCATTTGAATTCGCTTCGCTGCCTCGCCGGATTCGCCGCATCGGTGCCGATACCGCAAAAACCGTGACGGGCAGATGACAGTCTGGTTAAAACGGCGGCCGGATACCTCTTGACTGGGTGTGGCGTGTGTGTAAATTAGGTCTCGTTTACGTCCCGAGCCCCCCAAACCCTACATGTCGACCGAAAAAAGCCATAAAAGGCCCAAACGTTTATTTGAATTTGGGCCATTCACCCTCGAAGTGGATGAACGTCGACTGCTCAGGGACGGCGAGCCCGTCACGCTGACCGCCAAGGTCTTCGACTTGCTCCTTCTGCTGATCGAATCCGCAGGCCACTTGCGCAGCCGGAACGACCTTATCGATGCCCTCTGGCCCGATACTGTCGTCGAAGAGCATAGCCTCACATCGCGGATCAGCGCGTTACGCAAGGCACTCGGTGATGAAGACGATCCGCCCCGCTACATCGAAACGGTGCGTGGACAAGGCTACCGCTTCGTGGCGGACGTCACGGCGCAGCACACCGAAACCCCGGCCTCACCGGAAGAAACTCCGCGAAACCCATCCCGCAAGCGCCTGTTCTTCGCCGGCGGCATTGCCGCTGCCTGTGCTGTATTCGCGGCGGCAGGCGCTATTCTACTGTGGCACTACGATGCAGGCACAGGGCAAAGAGCCATACCCGAGAAGTCGATAGCGGTATTGCCGTTCGAGAACCTCAGCACCGACAAGAACAACGGGTACTTTGCCGAGGGCATCCAGGACATGATACTGACCAAACTCGCCGATATCGGCGGCCTCAAGGTCATTTCACGCACGTCCGCCGATCTTTACAACAGTCATCCCAAGGACCTGCGCGCCATCGCCCGGGAACTGGACGTCGCGAACGTGCTCGAGGGCAGTGTCCAGAAATCGGGCGACGAGGTATTGGTCAACGTGCAGCTCATAGACGCGCGCACCGACCGCCATGTCTGGGCCAAGGCATATACTCGAACGCTGAGTGACGTGTTCAATGTCGAAAGCGACGTATCACAACGGGTTGCAGACCAACTTAAGCTCGAGTTGCTGCCGGCGGTAGCGAAACGTATCAATACCGCCCCCACCCAGAACCCCGAAGCCTACGACCTGCTTTTGAAGGCAGATCACTTTTTGTCCCAATTCTTCGCGACGGGTAAGGAAGAATCCATCGACACCGCCATCGCTGATTACAAGAAGGCCATCGGATACGACCAACACTTCGCCCTTGCCTACGCCCAACTCTCCTATGCGCTGATTGCCACTTACTACTACCTGCACCACCATACGGAAGAGCGGCTAAAGGAAGCCACGGATGCGGCCGACAAGGCCGTGGCCCTAAACCCCGACCTCGCCCAGGCGCACGGGGCGAAGGGTTACGTATATTACTGGGGACGGCATGACTACCCGTCTGCACTGCGTGAATTCAAAAAGGCACTGTCACTGAAACCCCAGGATGCGTTCATGCTCTTGAGCGTCGGCTCCGTGTACCGGCGGCAAGGACAGTGGAAGAAAGCTGTCGACGAAATCCAGCAAGCGGTTTCGCTCGACCCCCGCAACGCATTCATCCTCAGGAACCTGGCGCTCTCCTACTCCGCGCTCAGACACTACAAGGAAGCGCTCGAAATCGACAAACGCATACTGTCGATCAACCCCGAAGCGATTGTCGACGTGGCCAACATGGCCTATGTTTACGACTACATGGGGCGTATCGACGAAGCTTTGGCAACGCTCGACTCGCTTCCCGGCAACCTGAAAAACAACCAGTACATCCTGTATGCCCGCTACCAGACGTTGATGCTCAAGCACGATTTCAAGACCGCTTGCGCGGTCACCGAGCAGATGCAGGCAGGCGGACAGTTCGCCACCTGGACCATCTTGTCTCTGAGAGCCGAAGCACTGCCGTTTTGTGGGCGCCAGGCTGAAGCACGGAAAGACACTCATGCGCTGATCGAGCAACTGGAAGCAGCGCTGAAGAAACGCCCCGACAATGCTCTCATGCGCTCCACGCTGGGCGTGGCCTACGCGTTATCCGGCATGGACGAAAAAGGGATTCGCGAAGGGCAAAGAGCCGTGGAACTGTTCCCGATCAGCAAGGACGCCTTTTTCGCAACGAGCTACTTGAGCACACTCGGACAGATTTACGCGCAGGCCGGGAAAACGGCACAAGCGGTCGCAATATTCAGGAAACTGCTGAAGATACCGGCGGGCAACGACATCTGCATCGCGATCCTCAAGCGGGACCCCACGCTGAACAAGATCCGCAACAGCCCGGAATTCCAGAAACTGCTGAAGGGCCGCTACAAGATCAACATGAACCCTATCTGACCCGGCCGCGTTTATCATCGGCTCACAACGGCCTTCGCCATAGGCGGTCTTCGTAAGTCCGGCCGCCCAAAACGAACGGGTAGGTGCCGACCTCACTGAAGCCATGCTTCGCATAGAAGCGCTTCGCCCGCTCGTTGTGCTCGAACACGGCCAGGTAAAACTCCGGAGCGCCGTGCCCGCGGGCGACTTCGATAGCCCAGCGCATGAGCGCCTCGCCAACGCCCTTCCCGTGCCAGGCCGGGAGCACGTAGAGCTGGTGCAGTTCCATGGCCCCTTCCCGCGGATTTGGCGCCTGGATGGCAAGCGGCCTGACCCGCGCGTAACCGATGATTTCGTGGCCCGCTTCGGCTATCCGCCAATGAATCTGCGGATTCCCCAAATCCGCGACCATCGTTCCCTGCGGACCATAAGCCGCATCGCAGAACTCCGCAAACGCCCGCGCCTCGAAATGGTGGCCGAATGTCTCGGAGAAGATATGCCGCGCCACCGGCGGAAGGCTCTTTGAGTCCCCCGGCATCACCCCCCGGTAGGTGGGTCGCGCATCATCCGGCATATGCAGAGCCGTACCGGTTGAATGATTTCCGTAGTTTATCCCGGGCCGGCGCGCGCCCACGGCGTTCATTCGACGGGATCCGGCCGGTCAGCGCAGGGGCTCGCGGCTGCGGTCGCGCATGAACCACAATGCGACGGCCGCGACTATCGAGGCCATCATCAGGTAGGCACCGGGCGCGGAGTTCACGCCGCTGACCGCGATCAACCAGGTCGCGACCATGGGCGCCGTCCCGCCGGCGATCCCCAGCCCCAAGTTGTAGGCAAGGGAATATCCCGTCAACCTGTCTTCCACCGGGAACAGCTCGACCAGCATGGCGGGCGCGGCCCCCATCGGGATGGCCGTCAGCGCAGCGAGGATAAGCTGCCCCACGGCCAGGCCCATGACCGTCGAACCACTCAGCAAGACAAGACCCCAGCCGCAGGCGGCGGTAATCACGAATCCCGATATGAGCACTGTGCGGCGGCGCAAGAATTTATCCGAAATCCAGCCGAACAACGGAATCAACGGCATGCACAGCGCGATGCCCGCACTGTTGATCTGCAGTGCCAGGCTGCTGTGGAAATGCCCGATCTCGGTTGCGTAGGTGGGCAGATAGACCAGCGGGATATAGGAAAAGATGCCATAGCCCGAGGCGAAGGCAATGGCGAGCAGCGTGCTCTTCCGGTCCCGGGTCAGCGCCTCGCGGAGCGGGGAGTCCTTCTGGTGCTGACTCTCGTGGTGATCCATGTGCGGCGTGGCGCCCACCTTGCGCACGAAGAGGAAAGCCACCACGGCCAGCACCCCGCCGACGATGAAGGGAAGCCGCCAGGCCCAACTGTCAATCGTATCCCGCGCGAACAGCGTCGTCACCAATGCCGCCAGGCCCGAGCCGAGCAGCGTGCCCGCCATGCTGCCGAAGTTCGCCCAGCTGCCCGCGTAGCCGCGCCTGTGCAGCGGGGAGGTTTCGACCATGTACGTAACGGATCCACTGAACTCGCCGCCGACGGAAAGCCCCTGTACCAGGCGGACAACGAGCAAAAGGAGCGCGCTCCAGAGCCCGATCTGCGCGTGCGTCGGCAGGACGCCGAGCAGGAAAGTGGCGCTGCCCATGGTCACGACCGAGAGCTTGAGAACCAGGTCGCGACCATGGCGATCCCCGATCCAGCCGAAGACCACGCCGCCCAGCGGACGCATGAAAAAACCCACGGCGAATACGCCGAAGGTCGCGATCAGCGAGGCCGTGTGGTTGTAGGACGGGAAGAAGAGCTGCGAAATCACCGGGGCAAAGAAGCCGTACAACGCGAAGTCGTACCACTCCATGACGTTGCCGATGACGCCGGCGGTAACCGTACCCGGCGTGTGTCTCTTGCCCCGATAGGGCCTGAAGGCGTGGAGTCGCTTGTGCCTCTGCTGTTCCGCCATCAATCCATGGGCCTATGCATCCAGGTTCCAGGGCGGCCCCTTGAGCTCGACCACGTTGCCCTCGGGATCGGTCACGTAGATAGACGGCCCCGAGCCCTCGGCGCCGTAGCGGGATTGCACCTCGCCGCCGTCATAGCCCTTCTTGCGCAGGTACTCGAGGATTTCTTCGCCGTCGAACGGCTCGATGCTCAGGCACAGGTGATCCAGGTTCCGGCCTTCCTTGCCCGGCGGCGCCCCACCCATCTTCCCGAGCTTCCCGTCCACCGGCACCATATCGATGAGCGAAGTCCCGGCCCGCAACTGGTAGAGCCCCGACTTCTCCTGGATTTTCTCCAGCTTGCAGCCGAGCACATCCCTATAGAACTTCATCATCCTGTGGACATCGACGACCCGCAGCACCAGGTGATCGATCTGCTTGATCCTGAACATCGCACCTTCCATTAAGTTCACGCGTCTCATGTAGATTGGGCTGACGCAGGAAGCCCAACGTTCCCGTTTCACCGGATTGTAGCCCGACACGGCTGCCCCCCTCCACAGCGCACATCCACTCATGGCCGCGACCCCGCCAGCGATGCCGCGGCCCGCTTGGCGGGGCGGTGTTCGGCGTTTGGCGGGCCGAATATGAATTGACATAAATCGTAATTTTTGGCCTTGGTTGTTTGATTTTTTTAATTTATATATTGATTTTATTAATTTTCTGGTCTATATTGCCTCAAAAGGAGTGAGCCCGATGGATATTTCCAAAGCCCTGTGCCCCGAATGCCAGACCCCCATGCACATTCAACGCCTGGTCTGCCCCCACGGCCACGTGTCCATGGAGGGCGAGTTCGAGGTGCCGGCCCTGGCCAACCTGAGCGTGGAAGAGCAGCTTTTCGTAACCGCCTTCCTGCGCTGCCACGGCTCGATCAAGCGCATGGAGGATATGTTCGAGATCAGCTACCCGACGGTGAAGAACCGGTTGAACGCCATCGTGGACAAGCTTGACCAGGCCCTCGACGCCCCGTCCTCGGACCTCCAGATCCTCGAGCGCCTGGAACATGGCGAACTGACGGTCGAGGAAGCACTGGACAGGCTCCGCGCAAGCGCGGACCGCTGAAAATTGGAATGCTTGCCCGCAAGCGGCAAGAAAGGAGAAAGACGATGACTGCAGAAAAACGCAAGGTATTGGACATGCTCGCGGCGGGAAAAATCACGCCGGATGAAGCGGAGCAGCTCCTCGACCACCTGGCCCCGGATGAAACGAAGGGAAACCCGCCCGAAGCCGAGGCCGGCGGCGGCCAAGATAAATCGCATGCAAAAAAATTACGTTACCTGCGCGTCTTCGTGGACAAGCCCGACCGCGACAACGTCAATATCCGGCTGCCGTTGAAACTCGTCATGACCGGCATCAAGCTATCGACCCTGGTGCCCGGCAAGGCGGGCAAGCAATTGTCAGAGCAGGGTATCGACCTCTCACACTTGGGAAAGCTGAAGGGCGAAGACCTGAACAACGCACTGGCCGACCTCGACATCAACATCGAGACAGAGAAAGGCGAAAAAGTCCGCGTCTTCTGCGAGTAGTCCCGCAGGCTGCGGCTTTCTGCGTCAGCCCAGCCTGCGCCGCTCTTTACTGCTCTTTTCGATCAGATCGACGAGGATTCGCTCGACATTGCTGCCGCCGATGCCGATGCGCGCGCCCCTGGAAAGAGTTGCCAGCGTCTGCGTCGAGCCTTGATAGTCGCCAACCACAAAATCGCGAAGCGCGGATACCAATGCCAGCGAGACGTCACGATTCGGCCCATCGGGTTTGCCGGAAATGGTTTTCTCACATCGCGCGAGTCCAGCCAAGTCGCCCGCCGAAGCATACAGGCCGGCGACATGAAGCGCGATGAACGGATGGCCCATCATGCCCCATACGCGCTCGATGAGCTCCGGCACATCGCTTCCCAATGCGCTCTCCTGGCCGCTTTGCAGGTAATCCCTGAGCAGGAACCCACCGCAATCGGCCAACGTAAGGACGGGGCCGCACGTCGTTGTTTCCGGCGCACAAAACGCCCGGTAACGCTGCATCGCGGCATCGCGTTCACCGATTTGCCACTCGGACAAGGCCAGGTGCCACTGGACGTGCCCATACATTTGCCCCCCGCGTGCTCCGGCCTCATGCACCTTGAGCCAATCCTGCAACAGTTTCGACGACTCTTCGGCGGCACCTTCGTCATGCAGCAAATGCGCCATTCCGTGAATGGAATAAAGCGCCTGGGGCCGGATCTCCAGGGCCCGCTCGATAAGCTCGCGCCCACGTTTGCGCTGACCCGCTTCGCTCGCCGCAAATCCCAGCCGCGCAAGGAGTGCCCAATCGTCGGCTGACGCCTCTTCAACAGACTCGAACAGGTTCAGCACGGCCTCCAGCTTGGTAGGTCCGCCATAGAAAAACAGATCCCCCGCAAGCTTGGCAATGACCAGCAGGTCGGTGGGTGTCTCCTGGATATAGGCCTCGGCCTTGGCCCGGGTAGCTTGGGGCCGGTCGATCAGGCCGACGAGAACGTCGATATGCTCGCGCTCCCAGTCGGTTGCGTGCACTGCGGCTCGTTCTGCACGTTCCCGGTAGATGCCGGAGTCGGTCTCGCCGACATCCTGTGCCACGTAATAGCGCGCCGCCGCAGCCAGGCCAAAATCCTTGTCCAGCTCGAGCGCTTTATCCAGGGTTTCGGCCGCACCCGATTCCGATCCCAGAATCAGATCGATCGCTTCCCGGTACAGCTCAGCCGCTTCAGGGGACTCGCTGGATATCGGATTGCCTGTGCGTGTTTCAAGCATGGAAAATCCTCATAAAGCTCACCCGGGTTGGGCCTGACGCGGGGCGCCCGACATGACACCGCCAGCCATAACTTCCGCAGGTTGCAGTCCAGTTCATTTCGCTAGAGGAATCGGTCGACAAAATCGACCACTGTGGACCGGCTTCCTGCATATGCGCTCCAAACGGAAATACACCACTCGTGGATCATGGCGTCGCGACCGGGGCCGGCGGGCACCGCGACGACATCAGAAACAGTAACCGTCCCTCGTTCGCCGGGCAAGGAAAAAGTCGGCCATGCCTGCTTCTTCCGTCCAAGCGCCATGTGCGCAAGCTGGACTTCCCGCCCCGTCAATCCTTTCTCGACATGGAGGTAAAGCCCTACCAGGGCGAAGGTAAGCTTGATCGGCTTGTCGTTTTCGTCCGCATGCTGCGCGGCGAATGCATCGACGACATGCTGATGAATGAATGCCGGATCGCCATGGGCAAGCGTGTAGTAGCACAACTCGTGGAAATCGCTCTCTTCTTCACTCATCGCTGCACCGGGTTTCCGGGTTGCCAAATACTCCGGGCAAACAAACCGTGGCATTGCGTAGATTATTCGGCTTTCGCCCCCAGGACAAGCACCTCCGACGGCACGGCAAACGGCGTCACGACCTTTCGGTGCACGACTTGCCACTCTTGATGATTCACGAGGGTTCCAAGATCAAGAGGCCGGCACCCGCCAACCAGGCCGGGGTTCAGTTTAAACACCCCCGACCATAGGGACGCGACTATACGCGACGGAATGCTGACGCCCCTGGCCAGGCTCGCGATGCAGACCCTGCCGCCGGGCATCAGGACACGGCGTGACTCAGCGAAGAAACGCCCGATGTCGTGCTCCGAGAGCAGATCGAGTACATATGTGGCGACAACCCGATCGACCGAACGATCCGGGGCGGGAAAACGAATCGCGCCCTCGGTCAGGACGGCCTGCGCCCGTTCGCCATAGGCCTCCAGCCTGTGCTTGGCGATGTCCACCATGACGGGGCTGATGTCACAACCCATGTAGCTCGCCGAGGAAGACAGGTGCTTTTCCAGGAGGTGTGCGGCGAACTTGCCGGTGCCGCAGCCAAACTCGAAAACATGCCGTGCATCCTGGAAGCCCGCATGCGCCACCAATTCAGCGAGCGCGGGATCTTCGTAAAAGCCCTGGCTGTCCTGCTTCTTGCCGAACCGGTCGTAGTACGCCTTTGCCGCTGCGGGATCCAGCACTCGCTCTTTCTCGTACATGCCTCCCCCCTTAATCCTTCCGCACGGCGCCAGGAACCATTGCGATTAACCGACTATTTTCGAAATCCGCTGCCTGTCTCATATTACTCCGGGCCTGCTAAGATTCCTTCATCCAGATCCGGACCGCCTGCCATGCGCACTTTCCACGCCGCCTGCTTCGCCACCCTCGGCCTGTCGTTGCTGGCCGTCAATGCCCGGGCAACCACGCACGACACGCCCTCGCGCAGCCAGATCATCAAGGAATCGACGCCCTCCGAATGGCACGCCCTAGACCCGGCTGACACCCTGTACATGTATCTGCCGACGGGCCGCGTGGTGATCGAGCTGGCGCCGAAGTGGGCGCCGCAACACGTCGCCAACCTGAAGACACTGGTGCGCGAGCGCTATTTCGACGGCACGTCCATTTACCGCGTGGTCGATAACTTCGTGGTGCAGTGGGGCGACCCGAAGGCCGGCAAGCCGGGCGCGAAGCCCATGGGCAAGGCGAAGAAAACCCTGCCGCCGGAATTCGTGCGCCACGTGAACGCCTCGCTGCCCTTCGTGAAGCTCGACAGCCCGGACGCCTACGCCCCGGAGGTGGGCTTTTCCGGCGACTTCCCGGTGGGACGCGACCCCAAGGACCACACGGCCTGGATCGCCCACTGCTACGGCACCGTGGGCGTCTCGCGCGACATCGCGCCGGACAGCGGCAACAGCAATTCGCTTTACGCAGTGATCGGAACGGCCCGCCGCATCGACCGCAACCTGGCGGTGGTCGGCCGCGTAGTGAAAGGGATGCCGTTGCTCTCATCGCTACCGCGCGGCCCGAAAGACAACATGGGTGTCTACCACGACCTCAAGCGCGCCACGCCCATTCTGAAAGTCCGCCTTGCCGGAGAACTGCCCAAGGACCAGCGCCTGCCGCTGGAAATCATGCGCACCGACAGCAAGAGCTTCCACCGCCTGGTCAACGCTGCGGCACACCGCCACGACGCCTTCTACAAGGTCGGCTCCGGGCACATTGGCCTCTGCGCAGCCCTGCCGCCGATACGCCCGATCCCGGGGTAGGTTGCCGATTATTCACGGTGGACACGAATAATCTTGTGTCTTTGTCATTACTCGGAATCCGGACCACGCCATCGCTTTCGAAGCCGAGCTTCCCCAAAAGCCTGATTGACGAGACGTTCTCTTCAAATACGATCGCCAGGACCTTTTCAGCCTTCAAGGCATCGCGGGCATAGTTCATGATCGCCGAAGTGGCTTCGAGCGCATAGCCCTCGCCGCAATACTCAGGGAGCAAGGCGTAACCGATATCCATGGCGTCGAAATAGTCACGCTTGAGGAGGCCCGCCATCCCGATCGGCTGGTCGCTCTCCAACAGCCCGACACGCCAAAGCCCGAAGCCGTGGCGCTCGTAGCTTGCCATCGGGCCGTCCCGCAAGTACTTCCGGGCACCCTCCAGGTCCCGCACGCCCTTGTCCACGATATTCGTGATAAAGGACGGCTCGTTCAGAAGCCGCAATATAAACGGCGCGTCATCGAGCGTAAACGGCCTAACAGCCAGCCTTTCGGTTTTGATTTCCATCACGGAGCGCCGACCTCATTGAATTAAATATCAAGAGGAAAATAATCTCCTCCTGCTCAACCCGAAGATCCCGCGGGTTGGCTGACGAAGTAAGCCCAACGCGGCGGCAGATTCAGGGCGTAATGTTGGGCTTCCTGCGTCAGCCCAACCTACACTTGCTGGCCCTATTTTGTCGCCAATATACAACAGTCAAAACCGAGGCCTTCCCAGCTCATCCGGAACTTACCCGGCCGGATGGCTGTCTATTGTCGGTATGCAACATCCTCACGGATCGGAGGCAGAATGAATACGACTAACGCCCACACTTTACGGACGACATTCATGGCCCTGGCCCTCCTCGGACTGGCTTCCGGCGGTTCCGCCCTGGCGGCGACCGCCGCACCCGTCTATGTACATATGAACGGGCTGAACGACTTTCTCCCCAAGGTCGTCTTCGTCCAACCCGGCCAGCCTGTCGTTTTCGTCAACCAGGACCAGGGCCCGCACTCGATCCATGCCTATGACCCGGTCGGCGGCGGCCACCTGAAGGCCATGGACGACGTCACGCTGCAAGGCACCCCGGGACCCGGGCACACCGTCCACACCTACAAAGTGACCTTCAATCACGTCGGCGTGCACTATTACATCTGCACCATCCACGCGCACCTTGTATCCGTATACAAGACACCATCCGGCAAGAACTACGATCTCCCTGCGAAGCGCAAGGGCGTACCCGGCTACCGCGGCAGCATGGCGGGCGTGGTCATCGTGACGCGCGAAGCCTCACTGCTCGACAGCGATCCGCCGATCACCCACCAGCGGGTTCTCAAGCAATTCTGGAACAACGGCGACGTGAAGGGCGGCTAGCGCCCACAGGTTGGGCTGACAAAGGAAGCCCAACGCATAGGCCGATTTTCAGGGCGGGGTTGTTGGGCTTCCCGCGTCAGCCCAACCTACGCCTGCTTATATCCAGCGGCGCACTTTTGCGCAATACGCTTCGTATGCATTACCGAAGGCTGTCCGCAGGCGCGCCTCCTCGAATGGGATCACGATCCAGTTGAGGATCGCGAGCGGCACCGGCAGCAAAAGCAGCGGCCACGGCTCGACGAGCCAGCCGGTTACGCCCAGGTAGCTCGCAAGCAGGCTCATATACATCGGGTTTCGTGTAAAACGGTAAGGCCCGCGCGTTACCAGTTTCGATGCCTTCCCCACTGGAATGATGGTAGTGCGCGCAAACAGGAACATGCCGAAGCAGGACAGCGCGAGCAGCGCACCACAGACCAGCAGTCCAAAACCGATCGTGCGGCTGGCTCCAGCGATGGCTTGAGAATGGATCGTGAGCGGGACCAGGCGCTGCAAACCAAGCCCGCCGAAAAATGCTGCCACGAACCACAACGGCGGCGGTATATGCATGACAAGACTAACGCCACCACTGGCTTTCACGGCAATCACAGCCTTTCCAGCACGGCGTCCATCGTAAGTACCTCTGCGAATTCTCCATGAAGGCTCGTAAGCGCCGTGTCGTGAATCAACTCAGGCGCGTAGTAATGCCCGGTGGGGCTGCGCCTGCCGTATGCCGCGGTGGCATCTGATACGAGCAAGGCCGTGAACCCGAGATTGCCCGCCATTCGGGTGGTCGTGGAAACGCAGTGATTGGCCGTAAGGCCCGCGATCACCAGCGTCGAATAGCCGTTGTCTCTGAGGTGCGCCTCCAGGTCGGTTCCTATGAATGCGCTGTTAACTCGCTTGGTAATGAGCTTCTCCCCTGAGCGCGGCGCAACAATCGGCTTGATTTCGGCCCCTGGCTGCCCCGCTCGAAGGGGAGACTCTGGTTCATCGGAAAGATGCCGGACGTGAACCACAGGCCGGCCTGTGTCGCGCCAAATCTGCAGGAGATCGGCGATCCTCTCCTCGGCGTCCGGGTTATTACGGACACCCCAATACTCGGAATCGAAGCCCTTCTGCACATCTATGATCAGGAGCACTGCATCCTGGGGAATCATGGTCACGGGTTCACCCCCTTGGTCACAAGATAACCAGGGCCAGGCCTGACATTTCACTTGCCGTGTGAATTTTAAGGCCTGACTGCAACGCCGCACTAACGCCACGGCCTACCCCTATTATTGCTTGCCGGGCAATGCGGCACGTCCCGCGCCGCTTTTCAGGCTTTCTCCCGACACTCTCGCGCGCCATTCCGTCGCAGAATCTATACAGAACACTTCATGCGGCCGGTGATCGGTCCCCCGCGCTTCCCGTGCGGTTGCCCATAGCCCGGCGCCCGCGGCGGCGCCGGCGATAACTGGTCCATTTTTTCGTTGACGACGAGGAGGTTAAGACGATGGCTTTGCAATTAGGCGATACAGCACCCGACTTCACGGAGGAATCCACCGCCGGGAAGATTCATTTCCACGACTGGCTCGGCAAGAGCTGGGGGCTTTTGTTCTCGCACCCGGCGGACTTCACGCCCGTGTGCACGACCGAACTCGGCGAGCTCGCCAAGCGCAAGGACGAGTTCGACAAGCGCGGCGTGAAGCTCCTGGGCCTTTCGGTCGACCCGCTCGAATCGCACAAGAAGTGGGCCAAGGACATCAAGGACGTCAAGGGCACCGAGCTCAACTACCCGATCCTGGCCGACCCGGACCGGAAGGTGGCGGAACTCTACGGGATGATGCATCCCAAGGCCGATCCCAAGCTCACGGTGCGCTCCGTCTTCGTGATCGATCCGAACAAGAAAATTCGGCTTACCATGACCTATCCGCCCAGCGCGGGCCGCAACGTGGATGAACTGCTGAGGGTGATCGATTCCCTGCAGCTCGCGGATAAGGAAAAACTGGCGACGCCGGTCGACTGGCGGCCGGGACAGGACGCGATCATCCTGCCTTCGGTGCCGGACGACGAGGCGAAGAAGCTCTTTCCGCAGGGCTGGAAGGCGATCAAGCCGTACCTGCGCTTCGTCAGGCCGAGCGCGCGATGAGCGGCGCGGGCGCCCGCCCGCCGACGGGAAGACGCCTCCGGCGGGTTACGGCCGGCGACGCCACAGGACTGTCCCGCGTTCCGCTGAGCACGGTCGAGCACCCGCGCCTGCGTGCGCCCGACGTCCGGCGCGACTTCGCGGCCGCCGTCGGGCGTACGCCGATGATCCGGTTGCGCCGCCCTTCCGAGGCGACCGGGTGCGACATACTGGCCAAGGCGGAATTCCTCAATCCCGGCGGCTCGGTCAAGGACCGCGCCGCCCTGGGGATCATCCGGGACGCGGAAAAGCGCGGGCTGATCCGCCCGGGCGGGTTGATCGTCGAGGGCACCGCCGGCAACACCGGCATCGGGCTGGCGCTGCTCGGCGCCAGCCGCGGTTACCGCACGCTCATCGTCATGCCCGAGACGCAGAGCCGCGAGAAGGTCGACATGCTGCGGCTGTGCGGCGCGGACCTCAGGCTGGTGCCCGCCGTGCCATACAGCAATCCGGACAACTACGTCCACGTGTCGGAACGCCTGGCAGCGGAACTGGCGGAGCGCGAACCGAATGGCGCCTTCTGGGCCAACCAGTTCGACAACGTCGCCAACCGCGACATTCACGCCGAGACCACGGGCGAGGAAATCTGGAAACAGACGGGCGGGGGGATCGACGCCTTCGTCTGTGCCGCGGGCACAGGCGGGACGATCGCCGGGGTCGGCGCCACGCTCAAGCGCCACAATCCCGCGGTGAAGATCGCTCTCGCCGATCCGGAGGGCTCCGCGCTCTACAGCTATGTCACCCACGGCGAGCTCAAGGCCGAGGGCAGTTCGGTCACGGAAGGCATCGGCAATGGCCGCGTCACGCGTAATTTCGACTCGGCGCCCGTCGATCTCGCCTTCCGGATTCCCGACACGGAGTCGTTGCCCGTGCTCTACGACCTGCTCCGGTACGAGGGGCTGTGCGTCGGCGGTTCGAGCGGTGTGAACGTCGCCGGGGCGATCCGCATGGCGCGCGAACTCGGGCCGGGGCACACCGTCGTGACCATGCTCTGCGACTCGGCCCAGCGCTACCAGCGCAAGCTGTTCAACCGCGAATTCCTGGAGACGAAAGGGCTGCCCGTCCCGGCGTGGCTGACCGGCGACTAACAAGCCAGGGCGCTTCCTGACGTAGCCGGTAGGTTGGGCTGACGCAGGAAGCCCAACGCGGCGGCAGGTTCAGGCTGGGATGTTGGGCTTCCTCCGTCAGCCCAACCTACATTCGCTGACGGGAATCGGCCGGGGGGTTCCCGGCCGTCTTCCGTCGGCCGCAAAGTACAAGTCCGCGCCGGCCGGACGTACCGTTCTCACTCCCCCGCCGAGACCACCGGCACGCCCTGTGCTTGCAGGCTCGCGTTGAGGGCGGGAATCTTTTGGGTACGCAGGGCGGTCCAGCGCGCGAGCTGCGCCTGGAGCTGCTGGCGCAGTTCCGCGAAAACCGCTTCCTGCTGCGCCGTAGGCGCCGCGTTGGCGGCAGCGACCGAGTATTCCAGCGACACCAGGCGCATGTTGATCTGCCCGGGCTGGTTCATGAACAGCGACTTGGGCGCGTGCGCCTTGTACTGGAATAGCTTGCCCGCGATGTCGTCGGCTTCCGCCGCCAGTGACCGCGCCTGTGCGGCGACGTCCTTCGTCTTGGCCGCATCGCCGAGACGCTTCGCCAGGCGCTCGAGCTGGCCGTGCAGGCCGTACAACCCGTTGAACGCGCGGTGGTCGGCGTCGATGGCGTGGTGGATGTCCAGCATCAAACCGAGCTGCTTCTGCAGATCCCCGGCGGTCGCCTTGAGCCGGGGATCGAGCTTCACCGTCACCGGCTGGCGATAGGTGTGGCCGTCGAGGGTCAGCTCGGCCGTGTAGGTACCGGGCACGACCGCGGGCGTAACCGGGAACCCGCCCTCGAACACCGGTTTGACACCCTTGATCGGCGTGGGCGCGTCGTAGCGCAGGTTCCAGGCCAGGCGGTGGCTGCCGGCATCGGCGTCGAGCTTGCGGTAATGCTTCTTGGCCGCGCTGGACCACGTGCGGATCACCGTGCCGCTGGAATCCACGATCCTGAGCGTGACGCCGCCCTTCGCCGCCGCGGGAAGGTAGTAGGTCAGCAGCGCGCCTTCGTCCGGGTTGCTGCCGCTGTCGGGGCCGCCCTTGGCGCCGGACAGGTTGGTGCGGATGGCAGTGTCGGGCTTGAACAGCACGGGCTCCTTGCCCGCGCGCGTGCCCGCCGCGATCTGCTCCAGCGGCGCGATGTCGTCCAGCACCCAGAAGCCGCGCCCGTGCGTGGCCACGATGAGGTCGCCGTCCTTGACCGCGAAGTCGCGCACCGACGTCACCGGCAGGTTCAACTGCAGCGGATACCAGTGTCCGCCGTCGTTGAACGACACGTACGCGCCGGTTTCCGTGCCCGCGAACAGCAGGCCCTTGTGACCGGGGTCCTCGCGCACGACGTGGACGTAGGCGGGCGCGTCAATCCCGTCGGTGATGCGCGTCCAGTGCCGCCCGTAGTCGCGCGTGCGGTAGATGTAGGGCGTCATGTCGTCGCTCTTGTGCGCGTTGACCGCGGCGTAGGCGGTGCCGGCGTCGAACGTCGAGGCGTCGATCAGGCTCACCGTCGCCCACTTGGGCATGCCGCGGGGCGTCACGTTCTCCCAGTGCTTGCCGCCGTCGCGCGTGATGTGGATCAGGCCGTCGTCGGTGCCCGCCCAGATCACGCCGCCCTTAACGGGCGAGGGCGCGATCGTGTAGACCACGTCGTAGTACTCGGCGCCGACGTTGTCCTTGGTGATGGGCCCGCCCGACAACTGCTGCTTCGATTTATCGTTGCGCGTCAGGTCGGGGCTGATGGGGTGCCAGCTGCGGCCCGAATCGGTGCTCTCGAGCACGTACTGCGAGCCCGAGTACAACACGGTCGGGTCCTGCGGCGAGAACGCGAGCGGCGAGGTCCAACTGAAGCGGTACTTCACGTTCGCGGCCGGCTGGCCCTCGGGGTTGAGCGACCACGGCGTGACGTCCTGCACCTCGCCCGTGCTGATCGTGTAGCGGGTGGTGTCACCAAAGTAGGAACCCGCATAGACCACGTCCGGGTTGCCGGGCGCCGGGACCACGTAACCGCTCTCGCCGCCGGCGACGTTGTACCAGTTATGGGTCGTGATCGGGCCGAAGCGGCTGGCGTTGGCAATGGCGATACTGCCGCGGTCCTGCTGCGCGCCGTAGATCCGGTAGGGGAAGCGGTCGTCGGTGGCCACGTGGTAGAACTGCCCCGTGGGCTGGTTCTCCTCGCTGCTCCAGCTTTGGCCGCCGTTGACGGTCACCGCCGCGCCGCCGTCGTTGCCCTCGATGATCCGCTCCGGGTCCCGCGGGTCGATCCACATCGCGTGGTTGTCCACGTGCGGCGTATCCACCAGTTTGAACGACTTGCCCCCGTCGGTGGAGACGTTGAGCTTGAAATTGAGCACCCAGACCTTGTCCGGGTTCTTCGGGTCGGCGTGAACGCCGAAGTAGTACCAGGGGCGCTGGCGCAAGTGCTGGTCGTCGTTGATCAGCTGCCACGTCGCGCCGCCGTCGTCGGAGCGGTAGAGCCCGCCCTTGTGGGCGTTGATCAGCGCGTAGACCAGGTTGCCGTTCGCCCCCGAGACGGAGACCGAAATCCGGCCCAGCGGCCCGGCCGGCAGACCGTGACCCTGCAGCTGCGTCCAGGTCTTGCCCCCGTCGGCGGAGCGATACAGGCCGCTGCCGGGACCGCCATTGGTCAGGCTCCAGGGTGTGCGCCGCACCTGCCACAGCGCCGCGTAGACGATGCGCGGGTTGTGTGGATCGGCGGCGAGATCGATGGCGCCCGTGTTCTCGTTCTCGTAAAGGACCTTCGTCCAGGTCTTGCCGCCGTCGGTGGAGCGGAATACGCCGCGTTCCTTGTTGGGACCGTACACATGCCCCAGCGCGGCGGCCAGCACGATGTCGGGATTCTTCGGATCGACGAGGATCCGCCCGATATGGCGGCTGTCGTCGAGGCCCACGTGCTGCCAGGTCTTGCCGGCGTCGGTGGATTTGTACACGCCGTTGCCGAAGGAGATGTCCCCGCGCGGCGCGCGCTCCCCGGTGCCCACATAAATGACGTTGGGATCCGAGGGCGCGACGGCGATCGCGCCGATCGAGCCGATCGGTGCCTTGTCGAAGATGGGACGCCAGGTGTTGCCCGCGTCCGTCGTTTTCCAGACGCCGCCGACCACCGCGCCGAAGTAGAACGTATCCGGTTGCGAGGGCACGCCCGCCACCGCTTCCACGCGCCCGCCCAGGAACGGCCCGACCAGGCGCCACTGCATGCCGCTGTACAGCGGCTGCGGGCCCAAAGCGGCCGAAGCGATGCCAGCCCCCGATGCGAGCAGGGCCAGGAATGCGGCAAAGGGAACGAGACTGCGGCGCAGAACATCCATGCGGGAACCTCCCAGTTGACTTGATCCTTGCGCCGCCCGGCGGCGCCGCCCAATTGTTACACGATTCCAGCCCGTAGGTTGGGCTGACAAAGGAAGCCCAACGCGAAGGAAGCCCAACGCGGCGGCAGGTTCAGGGTGGGATGTTGGGCTTCCTGCGTCAGCCCAACCTACGCTAGTTCAATTTCATGAATTTTGCGTCAGCAACCTGTCGAGATGTCCGGCGAAGGCTTTCCTGTCACTTTGGCTAAGCGGTGGCGGGCCGCCGGTGTCCATGCCGCTCGCCCGCATGGTATCCAGAAAGTCCCGCATGTTGAGACGTGCCCCGATGTTGTCCTTGGTGTGGAGTTCGCCGCGAGGGCTGAGCGCAATCGCTCCCTTCGCTATCGCTTCCGCCGCCAAGGGGATGTCACTGGTGACCACCAGATCGCCAGCTTCGACTCTCCTGACAATTTCATTGTCCGCGACGTCGAAGCCGGGAGCTACCTGAAGCATCTTGATGACGGGCGACGGGGGCACGCGCACCGGTTGATTCGCCACCAGGGTCAAGGGAATCCCCGTACGCTGGGCGGCCCGGAACAGGATCTCTTTTATCACGACCGGACAGGCATCCGCGTCTACCCAGATTTTCACTCCCGCCTCCAATGTTGCAATGCAAAACCTGGCCTCAATCTCGTCTTAAAACCGTGACCTGTCGCTGAGCTATCGCCGATGATATTTAGCGGCGTTCGTTCGGCTCGTTACCCAGACGGTCAGCCGCCTCAAGCATCCCATGGCTGATCGAATCGAAGACCGCCTTCGGGAAGTCCTTCGGTAGCCGGGCTTTCACCTCATCCACTGCCGAGGGCACGCGACCGGTCAACTCGTCGATCATTTCCGAAGGGCCTTCCAGGCCAAGCTGCCGGGCCATGCTCACCCAGTGCCAACGATGAATACCCTGCAAAAGGTAGTGACGGTTTTTCCCTTGCACCGCCATGGCGAGTCTCGCTCTGTGAGGGTCGAGCCGGTTACGGCCCTTGCCCTGGATCGGGTAGGTAGAGAGCACATCGTAAAGCGGCGTCAGGCAATATCCGCCACCCGGCAGCAGATGAATACTGAAATTCTTGGCATGGCCATCGGTAGCAGCCATTAGCCAGAAGGCCAACTGCGCCTTGAAAAACAGGCTGCGATCCGGCTCCGCCTGCTCGGAACCGCGCAACAGTTCCATAATCGTCGCGATACCCGGTCCCCCATCGGTTTCGTACCTTTTCGAGGGCGGCAAGCCCGTTGCCTGGCAAAAATCCTCCTGCGGCAAACGTTGCCACCACGTGCCATCGTTCGACAACCGGCGGTCGAAGCGCTCCACGATAAGCGCCTTCTGATCTTCGAACAGTCCGATCTCGGTATTGGCCGCGGGGAACCCCAGCTCGCGGACTAACTCCATGCATAGCCATTCGATTTCGACTGATTCGCTTATGTCGGCCTGAATGTTGCCGACGACCCCCAACGGCAACTTGAAAATATGGGTACTGGGCGTTGCGTCGTTGGGTATGCACCACCGACCCCGATACCGAAGCAGGGCTGTTTTTTCCTGCGCACCCGCTATGGACAATCGGAAGGCATTATTTTCGTCCCCCGGCCAGGGCCCTCCATAGGTGACGTCGCGCAGAACTTGCGCCACGCCTGCTTCATCGAGCGGTGTACCTTTGATCTCATGCGCGTCGCCCGGCGACTCCCCGGCTTGAACGAGTTGCACGGCCCCCGCGCAATCACGTCCGATACGGGCAAGCAGGTCGAAGGCCTCCGTCGATCGTGCGCCGTAATGATCACGCATACGGCGCAGGATTCGGTCATTGTCGGGGATCAGGTTTTCGAAATAAGCCCTCACCCGCTCGCCGCGGATGGGCACAGGACGCCGCGCGGCATGACCCTGGGCGAACGGCAGCGAAAGCGACAATGGGCGGCCTTCCGGCGCCTGCATCCAGCTCTCCTCGTAGGTCAGGCGATCGGCACCGGCGCCACCGTGCTCCCACCGGCCGACCCGCCGGCCGTTCATCCAGATATCGAGCGCCCGTATCCGTCTCGCCACGCCTTACCACTCCGTCCGCTTTGACGCCGCGGAGGCACGCGCCTCGTCTTTCGGCCGGAGCGCCAACTCAAGCCCGAGCAACAGGCATAAGCGATGGATCCGATCGAAAGAGGCGCGGCCGGCGCGATTTTCAAGCTTCGAGACCGCCTGCACGGAAACGCCCAGCTTGGCGGCAACGTCTGCCTGCGTCAGCCCCCGCTGGAGGCGCGCGCTTCGCAATACGGTACCGAGCTGATCCGGCACCCGAATAATATCCATGCATTCAACCTGAAGGTTGATTAACCAAATATCAACCTAAAGGTTTAATGAGCAGAAGTCAACCCTGAAGTTGATTTTCGAGCAGGCCTGTCCAGCCGCCAGTTTCCCCGGGGGCCGGAGATTATCGCGGGCCGTCTCCTCGCATATACGCCGCAAACCCTCTGCGGGCTTCGCCAATGAACCTCAGGAGTTGCTCGTCCGGAATGCGCAACACCTTGATGCCGCGCCGTTCCGCTTCGGCGCTCAAAATATCGACCCTCAATCTCTCCGGGACGAAAAGTGTTGCGGGGAACGTCCCTGCCTTGGTCTCGCCGCATTGCAGCAATCGTACGGACTCCGGTTTCGATGGCTCGCGGGAAGTCACGGAAACGAATTCCGTCCCAAAAATATAATCACTTGCCGCGTCCATAAGCGCCAACACGTTAAAGTCGCCATCCGCTTCGGTGCAGACGGGCCGATCATTCAACTGGAAGGCGACCCACGCCTCATTGACATCAAACGCGCCCGGCTCAAGCATTGAAAGTGTCCCTGGAAAAATCCAATGAAATCCAAACCGAAAGCTGATGCAGCAAGAACGCGGATGTCCAGGAGAATTTCGACCCTACGCTCACCTTGGCCTCAACCTCATGGCGACGGTGTTGCAACGTTAAACCCGGGCCTAACCTCTTCCGGACACGAAGATCGCGGGCAAACGATACCATTCATGGGCCTAATCCAGCGCCAGCGGTATCGCCTGTCGTGCGAAGGTCGCGATATCGATATTCGTCCCGCAAACGATCACACCCACGCGCTTGCCGGTCAGCCGCTCGCGCAGCGGCCCGCAGAGCGCAGCGGTTGCCGATGCGCCCGCGGGCTCCACCGCCAGCTTCATCTCTGCGAACAGCAGGCCCATCGCGCGCTGCATGGCCTCGTCGGGAATCGTGACCAGATCATCGACAAACCGGTGACACAACTCGAAGCTGTACGGCAGCGCGTAAGGCGCGGCCAGGCTATCCGCGATCGTGTTTACTTTCTCGACCGACTGCGGCGACCCGGCGGCGAAGCTGCGGCGCATGGTATCGGCACCTTCCGGCTCGACGCCGAAGACCTCGCAGCGCGGCTGCATCTGCTTCACGGCTGAGGAGATGCCGGCACACAGGCCGCCGCCGCCGATCGGAACGATCACCGCATCGAGCCCCGGCAACTGATTGCACAACTCGAAGCCGACGGTGGCGGTTCCCAGCGCGGTGAGCTCGCCCTCGAACGGATGTATGAACGAGCGTTGCTCGTCCTTCTCGATCTGCTGCACCGTCTCGAACGCCCGATGCACATTCTCCGCCAGCACGACCTCGGCGCCGTAGCCGCGGCAGAGACTCAAGCGGGCCGGGTTGGCCGTCTTCGGCATGACGACCTTGGCGCTGGTACCGAGCATCCGCGCCGCCAGGGCGACGGCGATCGCATGGTTGCCGGCGCTCACCGCCGTGACACCGCGCTCGCGCGCCGCATCTGACAGCGCCAGCATGTTGAGCAGGGCGCCGCGCGGCTTGAACGTGCCGCCGTATTGAAACAACTCCAGCTTCAGGAACACGCGGGTGCCGGCGGCGACCGCGCCTTCGATGCTGCGCCCGCGCCATTCCCACACCGGCGTTTGCCTGACACGCTCACCCAGCCGCTCGCGCGCCGCGCGAATGTCGTCTACCGTGGGCACCTTGGCCATGGGTCTCTCCAGGCTTATGGCTACATGATAGGCCGCGCGGGGGCGTTATGTACTACCGGGGACGGGGCTCACCTGTTTTCCGCCGTCAGGCAAAACGCAAGACCTGCCCCCGTTTCTTTTGAACTACAACTAATCCGGAGTGAACGCGCTTGCGTGAAACTCGGCCGCTTCGCTCACTTCCGGGATTCCCGCGGCCTGAGGTTCGACCGGCTCGGCACCTGCCAACACTTCCAGCACAGCATGCACGCCATTGGACAAGGACTCCAGATGGTAGCCGCCCTCCAACACCATCGCGAGCCGCCCCTCGCAGTGGCGATCGGCAATGTCCTGAACAATGCCGGTCATCGCCGCGAAACCGGCGTAGCTCACATTCAGAGCCAGGTCCAGGCGGTGTGCATCGAAGCCCGCCGATACCAGCACCAGGTTCGGCTTGAAATAGTCTGCCGCCGGTACCAGAATTTCGCGTAGCGCCTTGAGCATGGCCGCATCGCCAGCACCATCGGGCAGGGGCACATTAACGGTTGCGCCTTCGCCTGGGCCGCCGCCGACCTCGCCGAGCAGGCCCGAGCCCGGATAGAACGGCGCCTCCCGGTGAATGTCGAAAAACAGCACGTCCGGGTCGGCCCAGAATATTTCCTGGGTACCATTACCGTGGTGCGCATCCCAGTCGAGTATCAGCACCCGCTCGCAGCCCAGGGCCTCGCGGGCATGCGCCGCGGCCACCGCCACATTATTGAACAGGCAGAAACCGCGCGCGCGAACCGATTCAGCATGATGCCCCGGCGGGCGCACCAAGGCGAAGGCGCTTTGCGTACGCCCCTGCATCACGGCCTCGACGGCGGCAACCGAGCTGCCCGCCGCAACCTCGGCGGCCTCCACACTGCCCGGCGACATCGCAGTGGTATCCACGTCCAGCCAAGCGTGTTTGCCCCGCAAGCCATAAATCGTGTTCAGGTAGGCCGTCGTGTGCACCCGCGTCAGCTGTTCGCGTGTAACCGCGATACCCGGCTCGAAATTCACGCCTTCCAGCGGCGCCTTCTCCAGAAGTTCGCGAACCGACGTAATCCGGCCGGGATGTTCGGGATAAGTCCACTTCACGCCCAGTCATGCCTAGGGTCAGGTCTTTGTTTTATGATTTCTTGTGATTCCACTAATCGTGGTGTAATGCAGGTCAAAGTGCTCCCCTATCTCTTTCAATGTATAACCGCCGCTGGCATAAGCCTCAACGATCGCGCCATTTCTCGTGCGGTTGCGTTTCTCATAATAGCTGAGCGGTTTGGGCGCAGGTCGCCTTTCGGATAGAGGAATCTCGCTCAACTCTTTGTCGTCATCGAGTAAAGACTGCATCTTCTCCACGAAGGCCTCATCCCCGAGATAGACCTGATTGCGCAGCGATTGCCAAGGCGATGGCTGGCCTTTGCCTTCGGCCACAAAGGCTTTGTAATGTTCTATCGCCCTTCTCTTTCTTTTCGAAAAGGCGGATAGCACCCAATCGGTTGTTAAAAAACCAGGGGACCGTGATTGCCCAGTCGTCGCACGGTAGCTGCTCCAGCGCCAGTCTTTGGCCGAACGCACCATGCCTGCCCGCACCGGATTCAACACAATATAGCGCGCCAGCTCAAGGAGATAACTATCCTTGTCCACCAAGATGGCCTTATACCGCCCCTGGAACACGTGCCCTGCTTTGCCATGCGAGCGGTTGAATCTTTGGGTGTACAGGCCATTGAGCTGACGCATGCCTTTGGACAGATTCGCATCGGGGGTCTCGATCAGCAAGTGATAGTGGTTACTCATCAGACAATAGGCGTGGCATAGCCAGTTGAAGTCTTGGCAGACTTCCGATAATACGTCCAAAAATGCCTCGCGGTCCGCATCGTCTTCGTAGATCGCTTCGCGCCGGTCTCCCCGTGAGGTTACATGATAGAGCGCACCCGCATATTCCAGCCTGAGAGGTCTCGCCATCCGTCAGCCCCCGATCTTGACCATCACGTTCAAAACCAAAGCCTACTAGAAAATAATCCTAATTCAAAGACCTGACCCTAATTCTGATGCACTCGCATCCGGGCTGTGTGCCAGCATACGTTCGTCATAAAAAACAGTCACGCTGCGGTTGCCGATCATTTGCCCCTCCACACTTGGAGTAAGAAAGCGAAACACGAGCAGATCTAGTCTATCGCCTATGCATCGGGATCGGATTGAGCCAGCCCGGCTTTCCCGAATATTAAACCGAAAGAGTTTGGGGTCTATCGTTTGAGCTAAGCGGCCGCCGAGCCGCGAATAGCACGATCTTTTTGCAAGCAACATACCGGCGGTCCGCTTGAGCGAATAGTTAGCTGCCTCTCGATTTAGTCTGACCGCAAGGGGACCATCATTACGATTGCGCCAGCAGGCGAAGTTATCTTCGCCTTGTGCCCCTTACCTGAGGTGTCCTCAAGCAGAACCACATCACCTGGGACGAACTTGCGTACTTCGCCATCACTTGCGGTAACTTCCTCTGTTCCAGAGACAAGAATCGCGAATTGCCGCCGTGGCGAAGTATGCCATGTACCATTCCAGCTGGACGCTTGGTGGACGAACAGGACTGCATCAGCTTTCATTGACTCAGACACCCCCAGTGGCGAGGCGGGCGGAGCGTAGTCTCGAATCTGGAAGGGAACACGGATATTCTCAAAGTGCGAGACTCCGTCCTTGCCTGCATAGAGACGGACATAGGAAAACGGTGTACTACCGTTGTCAGCAGCGGCACTCGGATGAACCCCAAGAAAAACAAGCAACAGGATCCCAATGATTACAGCCCATCGCCTCAAGCCAGAAAACATGACATGCGACCTCCCAAGGAACATTGACTTACAAGTTTGCTGCTAACGCTGGAAATCAGCGGCGCCGGTACGGCGTCCGCTGGATTGACTTGTTAGGTGCCAAGCCTACAACTGAACGCCGAACCGACCAAGCACCCAAACCAAACCAAAATAGAACCCAACTGTTATGAGACATGACGCGCCAAATGCCGGCCAGAAGCCCACACCATTTTTGAGCAATGCCGGCAGAATAAGAAATAGCGGCAGCGATGCCAAAACCAACCAAAAGATGCCGTGCGAGAGTATGGCAACCGCCTCGACATTGCCAGTGCCGCGGTAAAGCCAGATAAATGCGAGCAGCGATGTGAGCGGCAAAGACGCCAAGACGGCACCCCAAAGGGAACTGCGTTTGCCAAGTTCCGAAACAGCCACAACAACGACCGCCGTGATAAGAACCTTGATGATGTATTGCAGCATGTATTCTTGACACCTAACGCTAACTAGGCGTCGGATCGACATCTAATCTGGTTATTTGACGCATAACCATAGCGAAACCGAATTAAGCAACAAATGACATCACCCAACTCTCACCCCAAAAGCCGTAGCGAGCGAAGGCAGGTTGGACGCGACCGCAGCGCAGGGAGCGCAGTGTACGTATTAGTACATGAGCATCCCGAGCAGCGTACGCGTTCAAGATGCCGAGCGCAGTAGGCTCTACCCCTTCGGCAAACTCCGTTTACTCTGCAGCCAGCTCAATATCGGCTCCCACTGCGCCCAGTCCTGCCAGGCCTGGTAGGCGGGCAGTTCGAAGATGCCGAGGCCCATGGCGGCGGCACGGACGTAGTTCTGGGTCTCGCGCAGGCGGCCGACCACGGATTCGCGGCGGTGGCCCAGCCAGTTCTCCAGCGCCTGGGCGCTGCGGGTGTATTCCATCAGCCGGTTGGCAACGAGCCCCACGCGGGTCTGGCGGTTGGCGACGGGGGCCGCACTGTGCAATTCGTCGAGAAAGCGTTTGGCCGCGTTCATGTCCACCGCAGAGGCCATCACCGGCACCAGCACGGTTTCGGCCCGGCGCAGGTACTCGCTCAGCTCCGCCCCGTGAAGCCGGGCCGGGGCGTCGATGATCAGGACGTCCGCGGAGCGCGGCAGGTGCCGCAGACCCTCTTCCACGGCCGAAAGCCCGGTAATCGGAGGCCTTCCAGGGTCGCGTATCGTGAGCCAGTCCATGCTGCCCTGCAGCGGATCGAAGTCCGCCAGCACCACGTCCAGCCCTTCGTTGGCGTAGTGGGAAGCGAGGGTGGTCGCTATCGTCGTCTTGCCGCAGCCGCCTTTGGCATTGGCCACCAGAATCGTACGCATCGTTGCATCCTGTCCACGAGCCCACGTGAAGTATAGAAGGCTGAGCGGATTTATGTACATTTACGGCGCCAAATGCCCGTTTCCGTACGCCCGGGGAGCCCTTCCTTCCCTATAATGCAGGAAACACGGGAGCTGAAAAGGTATGCCGGAGCGGCTGCGGTTCCGCAAAATGCACGGGCTGGGCAACGATTTCATGGTCGTCGACGCCACGCGCCAGCCCTTCGACCTCGCCCCGGAACGCATCCGGGCGTTGGCCGACCGCCACCGCGGCATCGGCTTCGACCAGCTCCTCGTCATCGACCCGGCCCCGGAGGGGGGGCTCAATTACCGGATTTTCAACGCCGACGGCAGCGGCGCCGAGCAGTGCGGCAACGGCATGCGCTGCCTGGCCCGCTACGCCTTCGACGTGGGCTACGCAGACAGCGACTCGGTGGCTTTCGGCCAGGGCAAGGCCCGGGTGGAGGCCCGCCGGGCCGCGGGCGAGGCGATCGCCGTGGATATGGGCCCGCCGCGCCTGGAGCCCGCCGAGATCCCGTTCCGGGCCGGCAAGCAGGCGCCGAGCTATACGCTCCTGGTCAACGGCCTGGAGCTCACGATCGGCGCCGTGTCCATGGGCAACCCGCATGCCGTGGTGAAGGTGGATGACATTGATAACGCGCCGGTCGCCGAGCTGGGCCCGGCGATCGAGCAGCACCCCGACTTCCCGCGGCGCACCAACGTGGGCTTCATGGAAGTGGTGGACCCCGCCCGTATCCGCCTGCGCGTGTGGGAGCGCGGCACCGGGGAGACGCTCGCCTGCGGCAGCGGCGCCTGCGCGGCCGTGGTCTGGGGGCGGCTGATGGGCTGGCTGGGCGACGACCCGGTGACCGTGGAGTTGCCGGGCGGGACACTGGAAATCCGCTGGCCGGGCGGCGACGCACCGGTGTGGATGTCGGGGCCGGCGGAAACCGTATACGAGGGAGAACTCATTGAGCACTGAGAAGAAATCGCCGGAGAAGAAAACCGGCGGGATCGACGCGCAGGCAGTGGCCGATTACCTGCTGGCCCACCCGGACTTTCTGGTGGAGCGGCGCAAGCTGTTGACCCTGCTGCATATCCCGCATCCCGCGGGCGGGGCGGTGTCGCTGGTGGAGCGCCAGGTGGAGGTGCTGCGCCAGGAAAACCGCAAGCTCGAGCAGCGGCTGGTGGACTGGATGGAGATCGCGCGGGCCAACGACCGCCTGCTCGCCCACCTGCACGAGATGGCCATCGCGATCCTGGCCGAGGAAGGCCTGGAGAAACGCCTCGACGTCCTGATCCGGCAGTTGAACAGCGATTTCGGTGCCGACGAGGCCCTGCTGGTCCGCGTGGGCAAGGGGCACGGCTCCAACAACATCCGCTACCTGCAGCGCACCGACGGCGGGCTCGACGGCGTCCTGGAGAGCCTGGAATCGGGGCGCCCGATGTGCCGGCCGCTCTCGGAAAAGCGCCGCGAAAGCCTGTTCCCGGGCAACAAGCGCCTCACCTCGGCGGCCTTCGTGCCGCTCGGCGTCGGCGCGGGCAACGGCATCCTGGTGCTGGCAAGCAACGACCCCAAGCATTTCCATCCCAGCCTCGACACCACCTACCTCGCACGGCTGGGCGAGCTGGTCACCGCGGCGCTGGCCGCCCGATCGGCATGAGCCCGGCGGCGAACGCCGCCCGCGAAGCCTTTCTCCGCCACCTGGCGCTGGAACGCCGCCTGTCAGAACGCACCGTCGAGTCCTACGGGCGCGACCTCGGTGCGCTCGCCGACTGGTGCGACGGCGAGGCGCTGAATGAGTGGCGCGACCTCGGCACCCTCCAGCTCACCCGCTACCTCGCCGCGCGCCACGGCGCCGGCCTCAGCCCGCGCAGCCTCGCCCGGGCGCTCGCCGCCATCCGCGCCTTCGTGCGCTGGGGCCTGAAGCAGGGCGTGTTCGAGCGCGACCCGACCGTGAGCGTGCGCCCGCCCAAGATACGCCGCACCCTGCCCGCCACGCTCGACGTGGACGAGGCCGCCCGGCTGATGATCCCCGAGGCGGGCGACGACAGTCCGGAGACCTGCCGCGACCGCGCCCTGATGGAGCTGCTGTATTCCTCGGGCCTGCGCCTGGCCGAAGTCGCCGCGCTCGACCTGACCGACATCGACCTCGCCGAAGGGCTGGTGCGGGTGACCGGCAAGGGCTCCAAGACCCGCATCGTGCCCGTGGGCAGCAAGGCACGCGAGGCCATCAAGGCCTGGCTCAAGGCCCGCGCCACGCTCGCGCCGCCCGAGGAGCAGGCCCTGTTCGTCAGCCGCCGCGGCACGCGCCTCGCGCGGCGCTCGATCGAGGCGCGCATCAGCCACTGGGCGAAGAAGCTCGGCTTCGACCGCCGGGTCTACCCCCACCTGCTGCGCCACGCCTTCGCCACGCACGTGCTGGAATCCAGCGGCGACCTGCGCGCCGTGCAGGAGTTGCTGGGCCACGCCAGCCTGGCGACGACCCAGATCTATACCCACCTTGATTTTCAGCATCTCGCCCGCACCTATGACAAGGCACACCCGCGGGCGCAGCGCAAACGCCGCGATCCGGAGGATCCGGACCCGACCTGACCGCCCGCGCCATACGACCGTCTGCGCCCCGCGCGCGAAGGATTGATTCTCGATGCAACAATTCCACGGCACCACCATCCTGTGCGTGCGCCGCGGCGACACCGTCGCCATGGCCGGCGACGGACAGGTTTCCATGGGCGACACCATCTTCAAGGGCAATGCCCGCAAGGTGCGGCGCCTGGCCAAGGGCGCGGTCCTCGCCGGGTTCGCCGGCGGCACGGCCGACGCCTTCACGCTCACCGAGAAGTTCGAGGCCCAGCTCGAGAGCCACAACAACAACCTCACCCGCGCCGCGGTGGCGCTCGCCCGCGAGTGGCGCAGCGACCGCGTGCTGCGCCGGCTGGAGGCCCTGCTCACGGTGGCCGACGAGTCCACCTCGCTGATCATCTCCGGCAACGGCGACGTGATCGAGCCCGAGGACGGGATCATGGCGATCGGCTCCGGCGGCCAGTACGCCATGGCCGCGGCCCGCGCCCTGGTCCGCCACTCCGAGCTGACCGCACCGGCCATCGCCCGTGCCGCACTCGGCATCGCCGGCGAGATCTGCGTCTACACCAACAGCAACATCACCCTGGAGACCCTGCCCGAGGAGGCCGCGAAATCATGAGCGAGACGATGACCCCCCGCGAAATCGTGGCCGAACTCGATCGCTACATCATCGGTCAGAACGAGGCCAAGCGCGCCGTCGCCATCGCCCTGCGCGACCGCTGGCGCCGCATGCAGCTCGACGAAGACCTGCGCCAGGAAGTGATGCCCAAGAACATCCTGATGATCGGGCCCACCGGCGTGGGCAAGACCGAGATCGCCCGCCGCCTGGCCAACCTCGCCGGCGCACCCTTCATCAAGGTGGAAGCGACCAAGTTCACCGAGGTCGGCTACGTCGGCCGCGAAGTGGACTCGATCATCCGCGATCTGGCGGAAGTGGCGATCAAGGCCGCGCGCATCCGGGCCAAGCAGGACGTGCGCGTGCGCGCCGAGCAGATGGCGGAAGAGCGCCTGCTCGACGCCTTGCTGCCGCGCCCGCGCGGCCACGTCGGCTTCGCCAACCAGCCGGCGCCCGGCCCGGACGCGGGCGAGGACACCCGCGCCAAGATCCGCCAGCAGCTGCGGGCCGGCGCGCTCGACGAGCGCGAGGTGGAGATCGAGATCACCGCGGCGCAGCCGAACATGGAGATCATGACCCCGCCGGGCATGGAGGAGATGACCGGGCAGCTCGAGAACATGCTGCGCGGCGCGATGGGATCGCGCCAGGAAAATCGCCGGGTGAAAGTCGGCGAAGCATTGAAACTGCTGACCGAGGACGAGGCCGGCAAGCTGGTCAACGAGGAAGAAGTGCGCCGCGTCGCGATCCGCGAGATCGAGGACAACGGCATCGTGTTCATCGACGAAATCGACAAGGTCGCCCGGCGCAGCGGCGAGGGCGGCGGCGTGGACGTTTCGCGCGAAGGGGTGCAGCGCGACCTGCTGCCGCTGGTGGAAGGCTCCACCGTGAACACCCGCTACGGGATGGTGCGCACCGACCACATCCTGTTCGTCGCTTCCGGCGCGTTCCACCTCTCCAAGCCCTCGGACCTGATCCCCGAGCTGCAGGGCCGCCTGCCGATCCGCGTCGAGCTGAAGGCGCTCACGAGCGACGACTTCGTGCGCATCCTCACCGAGCCCAGGGCCGCGCTGACCCTCCAGTACGAGGCGCTGATGGCGACCGAGGGCCTGCAGTTGCGCTTCACCGACGACGGCACGCGGCGCATCGCCGAGGTCGCCTTCCAAGTCAACGAGCAGACCGAGAACATCGGCGCCCGCCGCCTGCACACGATCATGCAGCGGCTGCTGGAAACGGTGTCCTACGAGGCACCCGACCGCGCCGGGCATACGGTGGTGGTGGATGCCGAGTACGTGGACTCGAACCTGGGCGAGCTGGTGCAGGACGAGGACCTCTCGAGGTTTATTCTCTAAAGAACCTCTCTTCAATGTGGGAGATTCTATGTTGCGGTGCAACTTCCTGCGGTGAGTGGCGAGTGGTACTGGGACTGGTTTTTCATCAGGGCGAAGGCGATGCGGGCGAGTTTTCGCGCCAGGATCACCAGCACCTGGGTGGAGGCGAGCCCGCGTTGTCGGTAGCGTTCGTAGACTGGGGCCCAGACGGGCGAGCGCCGAGCGGCCATGGCGGCGTTGTGGAGCAGGCGGCGCAGCTCGCTATCGCCGTGTTTGGTCAGTCGTCGCTTGCCCCGCTGGGTGCCGGAGTCGCGCACGCGCACGTCCAGGCCGAGGAAGGCGATGAAGGCGTCGCTGCGCTGGAAGGTGCCGCGGTGGAAGGCGTTGACCAGCGCACAGGCGGTGAGCGGGCCGATGCCCTCGATGGCCTCACAGCGGGCGAGGTCCGCCCCCCAGCCGCTCTCGCGCGCGCATTGGCGCAGCCGCCGGCTCAGGGCCCGGTCCAAGTGCTGCAGCTGCTCGAACAACGCCGTGATCTGGGGCTGGAGCTCGGGCAACTCGGCCAGGCTCTGGCGCAGCGCCACTTGGGCGCGCACGAGCGTGGCGCGGCGATGGAGCAGGCGCTGGAGGCTGCGGTAGCCCTTCGGCGGGCGCTGCCAGGGGCGAAGGTCGCGGTGCTCGTGGGCGAGAAAGCGGGCGATCAGGGCCGCATCGCCGGGATCGGTCTTGGCCCGTATCCCCAGGCTCTCGCGGTAGCGGTTGAGCCGGTAGCCATCGAGCACATAGCAGCGCAGGCCGCGGCGCTCGGCCAGTTCGAGCACCGTGAAGTGATAGGTGTTGGTGGCCTCCACGGCCAGCGTGGCGTTGGCCGGCAGACGGCGCAGCCAGGCGCGGATCGCGCCGGGCTCATTGGCCAGCGTCTGGGCGTGGGCCGCGCCGTAGACGGCCACGCTCAGCGTGGCCTTGCTGACATCGATACCGATCCACTGGGGGCGGGTGTGCATTGCCATAATCGACTCCTGGAGCTAAGGTGTATGGCACTTGTCGGGGCTCACTGATCGCGCAAGCTTGCTGAGATCGTCGGTCCATGCGCAGGCTCAAGAGCGGTGCCCATGGCCGAAGGATTCCTCATCGGCGCAGCAGTGAGGGGCGGGATGATCTCTCCCACGGTCTGTACCGGCAACGGCCAGAAGCGGCGGTCGTCCCTCCACCCCGACAAGCCTCTGTCTCCTCAGAGACTCGTCAAGCTAAACATACAAGCGGCGGTCCCCGCCGCGATTGGTTTGACTGGATTACTCGCGACTGGCGCCGCTCGCCCTTCGGGCCATGCGCTGTGCGCATGTTGTCTCCGGCCTTCGGCCTCCGGCGCCCGCTTTCGCAGGAATGACGGGGGCTGTAGAAGCGACTTCAGTCGCGATGGCCGTTGGCACCCAGGAAGGATCGCGACTGAAGTCGCTCCTGCAAGTGCTATCGGCCTGTGTGGCTGGTTTATCGCGGCGGGGACCGCCGCTCCCACAAAAAGGGAAGCTCACGTAGGTTGGGCTGACAAAGGAAGCCCAACATCGCGCCTCGGCCACCCGGGGCGGATCGCGGCTAAAGCCGCTTCTACAGCCCCCGTCATTCCGGACGCGCAGCGATCCGGAATCCAGTCAAGACACTCGCCGCTGCGCGGTGCACCCCTCATCCCGGCCTTCTCCCCTCAAGGGGAGAAGGGGTGGACGTGTGGCGGCTTTAAAATGGGCGGATGAACGAAACCGGCCCGACTCCCACCGAGATCCGCGCGCGCAGCGCGGCGAAGGAACTGCTCGTGCGCTTCGACAACGGCGAGGAGTTCACGCTCCCCTTCGAGTACCTGCGGGTCTATTCGCCCTCGGCCGAGGTCACCGGTCACGGCGGGCCGCGCCTGCTCATTGCCGGCAAGGAGAATGTCGGGGTCAAGGCGATCGAGCCGGTCGGCCAGTACGCGATCCGCATCGTCTTCGATGACGGCCACGACTCGGGGCTGTATTCGTGGCGCATCCTGCACGACCTGGGCACGAATTTCGAGAAAAACTGGCGCGAATACACGGCAAAACTCGAAAAGGCCGGCATGAAACCCGGGAACCGCGGTTGACCGCTTCCCGGCTTCGCGAATTATCCGAATAACCAAAGGGCTTCGACTTCGGCACATCTCACCGCTGGCGTGATTGCCCGTCCAACCATGGTTCTTGGCGTTTTGGCGCGCCGCGTCCCTTAGAATGAACCCCGGTACACCGGCGGAGCCAGCGTGACGGAAGACAAGACAGACTTCGGTTTCGAACAGGTTTCACCCGCCGAGAAGACCCGGCGGGTCCGGGCGGTATTCGAATCCGTAGCCCCCAGCTACGACATCATGAACGACCTGATGTCCGGCGGCCTGCACCGGCTGTGGAAGCGTTTCGCCCTGATGCACACCGGCCTGGGACCCGGCGGCAAGGTACTCGACCTCGCCGGCGGGACCGGCGACATCGCCCGGGGACTGGCCCGCCAGGTCGGCCCGGAAGGCGAGGTCGTGCTCGCCGACATCAACCCCGCCATGCTCGGCGTCGGCCGCGACCGGGCGCTCGACGCGGGGCTGGGCGGGCGCATCCGCATCACCACGGCGAACGCCGAGTGCCTGCCGTTCCCCGACGCGCACTTCGACTGCGTGACCATCGGCTTCGGCCTGCGCAACGTGACTCACAAGGACCGGGCGCTGGCCGAGATGCGGCGCGTGCTGGCGCCGGGCGGGCGGGCGCTGGTGCTGGAATTCTCGCGCCCCAACCCATTGCTCGCGCGCGCCTACGACCTCTATTCCTTCAAGGTGCTGCCGCAACTCGGGCGCTGGGTCGCCAAGGATGCGGACAGCTATCGCTACCTGGCCGAGTCGATCCGCAAGCACCCGGACCAGGACACGCTCGCCGGGATGATGACGGCGGCCGGCTTCGGCAACGTCCGCTACTACAACCTCACCGGCGGCATCGTGGCCCTGCACGTAGGACACGCACTATGAACGACGCCCCCGCACGCACGCTTCCCGCGCCGGTGCTCGACGCGGCCGCCCGCGCGCTCAACGCGGCGTTAAGCGCCGACCCCCACGCCCGCAAGGATCTGGCCGAGCTGGCCGGGCGCAGCATCGCGGTATTGATTACAGACTGGAACCTGAGCGTGTTGGCTCGCATCGGCGAGGGGCGGCTCGACCTGACTGCCCCGGGCGAGGAGGCGCAGGACGCCCAGGTCTCCGGCTCCCTCTCGCAACTGGTCGCCGCCGGTCGCAGCGGCTCGCCCAAGGGCCTGTCGGTCACCGGCGACGCCGAACTGGTGCATGGGCTCGCCCGGGCCATGGCGCGCCTGCCAGCAGCGGCCTGGGAGCGGCTGGCACAAACCATCGGCGACGTGCCCGCGCGCGGCCTCGAGCGCATGGCCGGTTTCCTGCGCACCCTGTTCAACGACACGCGCGAGCGGGTGTCAGTCACCTTGTCCGAATACCTGCAGTACGAAATCCGCGCCGTCGCGGCGCGCAACGAAGTCGAGGAATTCATGAGTGCGGTGGACCGTACCCGCGACGATGTCGAACGCCTGGCCAAGCGCTTCGACCGCCTGGAACGCAATAGATGATCGCCCTCCGCCAGATCCTGCGCTTCGCCCAGATCAACTGGGTACTGTTGCGCTACGGGCTGGACGAGCTGATCCTCGGCGCGCCCTGGCTGCGCCCCTTCCGCTTCCTGCGCTACCTGCGCCCCTGGGCGTTGTTTCAGGGACGCCGCGACCCGGCGCCCGTCAGGGTCCGCAAGGCGCTGGAGGACCTCGGCCCGATCTTCGTCAAACTCGGGCAAATGCTTTCGACGCGGGCCGACCTGCTGCCGTCGGCGTACGCAGAGGAACTCTCCCGCCTGCAGGACCAGGTACCGCCGTTCCCCGGCAGGATCGCCCGCCGCCGGCTCGAGATGCTTTACGGGCGCAAGCTCGAAACGCTTTTCGACGAGTTCGACGAGACGCCGCTCGCCTCCGCCTCGATCGCGCAGGTGCATGCCGCGCGGCTGATCACCGGCGAGAGCGTGGTCGTGAAGGTGCTGCGCCCGCACATCCAGCGAATCATCGAGGCCGACCTGTCGCTGATGTACCTGTTCGCCAAGCTGGCGGAGCGCTATATCGGGGAAGCCAAACGCCTGCACATGAGCGATGTGGTGGCGGAATACGACAACACGATCCATGCCGAGCTGGACCTGGTGCAGGAGGGCTCGAACGCCGCCCAGCTGCGCCGCAATTTCGAGGGCTCGCCGCTGCTCTACGTGCCCAGGGTGTACTGGGATTACACGCGCACCGGCGTGCTGGTGCTCGAGCGCATCAACGGCATCCCCATCGACGACATCGAGACCCTGAAGGCGGCGGGCGTCGACATGCGCCAACTGGCGGAAACCGGCGTCGAGATCTTCTTCAGCCAGGTGTTCCAGCACAACTTCTTCCATGCCGACATGCACCCGGGTAACCTGTTCGTCGACGCGACCGACCCCCGGGCCCCGAGCTACATCGCCGTGGACTGCGGGATCTGCGGCACGCTCACCGACGAGGACCAGCGCTACCTCGCCGAGATATTCCTCGCCTTCTTCAACCGCGACTACGACAAGGTCGCGCGCCTGCACGTGGAATCGGGGTGGGTGCCCAAGGGCACGCGCGTGAACGAATTCGCCGCCGGCGTGCGAGCCGTGTGCGAGCCGATCTTCAACCGTCCGCTCAAGGACATTTCCTTCGCCCAGTTGCTGCTGCGCCTGTTCCAGACCGAACGCCGCTTCCACATGGAAATCCAGCCCCAGCTCACGCTGCTGCAGAAAACGCTGCTGCACATCGAGGGACTCGGGCGCATGGTGTACCCGGACCTCGACCTGTGGTCCTCGGCGCGGCCGTTCCTGGAGGAGTGGATGCGCGAGCGCATCGGTCCGCGAGGGACCTGGCGCAACCTGCAGCGCGACCTGCCCGAGCTGGGCCCGATGATCGCGCAGACGCCGAAACTCGCCTTCGCCGTGCTGAACAAGGCCGTGGAAGGCGAACTCGAGGTAAAACTCGGCGACGAGGCGCTGCATGGCATCGCGCGGGAATTGATCATCGAGCGCCGCGCCCGGCGCCGCAGCATGGCCGGGGCGGCGCTGCTCGTCTCCGGCGCCGTGCTCGTCGGCCTCGTCTGGCATCCGCAGTGGGCCGCCTGGGCCATCGGCGGCGCCGGGCTCGCGCTGCTCCTCTGGCCCGCCAAACGCTGAAAAAAATTTGCGGCGGCCTCTTGCCGGCTTTCTTTCTAAAACTCTCGCAGAGACGCCAAGGCCGCCGAGATAAATGATTGCCCCTTCTCCCCTCGTTGAGGGGAGAAGGCCGGGATGAGGGGTGCGAAAAAGAATCGCGGCGGGGACCGCCGCTCCCACAGGAAAGGGAAAGCCCTCGTAGGTTGGGCTGACGAAGGAAGCCCAACATGGCACCTCGGCCACCCGGGGCGGATCGCGGCTGAAGCCGCTTCTACAAGCAATATCGGCCGTCGTGGCGCTCCCATCGCGGCGGGAACCGCCGTTCCTACAAGGAGACCCTCTCCCTTGCTCTCGAAGCGCGGAAGGGGGAGCCGGAGGGGGATTCTTCCAGGCGCCGTTAGTCGCGCCGAGAAGCACAAGCCCACAACGGGGGAACAGGGAGGAGTGTCTGAGGCCAATGCCATATATGGCATTGGCCGAGTTGCCGACCGGCCCGTTGCGGGCGAGCATCGCTGGGGAGCCACAAGGCTGCGCCTTGTGGCCGCGACTTCCGGCGCAATGCTTTTGGCGACTTTTGGCGAAACAAAAGTGGCCCCGCCGGGAGGGCCAATAAATCATTTAGGCCGGCAGTCCGCCGGCGCCATTCATTCCTCGAAGACGGGTTCGTAGCAGGAGGGGTGGAACCGCGGCGTGCACACCGCCAGGAAGGCCAGCTTGTCCTCGCCGGTATTGGTAATGCGCTGCGATTCCCCGGCCTCGATCCGCACCACGTCGCCCGGGCTCACGTCGCGTTCCCGGCCGCCAACCTCGACACGGCCCCGACCGCTCAGGATCAGGTACCGTTCGGTCACGCCACGCAGCCGGTGCAGGGCCGTGCGCACGCCGGGGTCGACCCGGACCCGCGCAACGGAAACCGCTTCGTCATCCCCCTGGTTCAACCATTCGCTGATATAGCATCGTTCCGCGGTGTAGTGCTCGGTATAACGGCGACCGCCCTCACTCGTCCGATCATCCATAGTCACTCCCTTTTCTTATGCACCGAAGGTGCCAAGCCATTTCATTCAAAAGAACGCAGGCTGGTGAAAGCGTCTCATTTGCAACGAAAAAGTGCCTGGTAACGGGCCGTGTCCTCGATTCGGCCCCGGCATCGATTTCGTCGGATCGCCATACAGTGTAGGCCTTTTCCTACGTTTTTGCCGGCGCCCCGGGAAACCATCCGTGCCACGCACTCTTATATACTGCTGCCTGGTGCCGTGACCGCCGGCAACGATCCGACAACCGACGCAGGGAGGAGCCTCATGACCGAAGACATACGGCCAGAAGAGCGCCAGATGGCCATGTTCACGCACCTGGCCGCACTGGCCGGTTTCATCATTCCGTTCGGCAACATCATCGGCCCGCTGGTGCTGTGGTTGATCAAGAAAGACACCATGCCCTTCGTCGACAATCAGGGCAAGGAAGCGCTGAACTTCAACATCACCATCAGCATCGCCGGCCTCGTCTGCCTGATCCTGTTCCTGGTGGTGATTGGTTATTTCCTGCTGATCGCGCTGACGGTGTTGTGGTTCGTGTTCGTGATCCTCGCCACCATCAAGTCCGGCGAGGGCGAGGCCTACCGTTACCCGCTCTCGATGCGCTTCATCAAGTAGGCGCCACGATCGCTACGGACACAAAAAAGGCAGCCAGCTGGCTGCCTTTTTTATCGCCTGGGTGATTCCGGCTCAGCCGCCGCTCTTGCCCACCATGTAGTCGACCGCGGCCTTGACCTCGGCGTCGCTGAGGCTGGAGGCGCCGCCCTTGGGCGGCATGTAGCCGCGCGCGCCCTTGAAGCCGTTGATGGCATGGTCATAGAGATTGGCCTTGCTGGTCTTGGCCAGAATCGGCGCCCACTCCTTGTTGTCGCCGATCTTAGGCGCCCCGGCCACGCCGGTCGCATGACATGCGGAGCAATGCGCCTTCCAGATGGCTTCCCCGTCCGGCTTGCCGCCGGCATTGTTCGCCGCGACGCTCTGCGTTCCCGCGGCCGTGGCAGAACCCTGGCCGTTGCCGGACTGGTTGCCCTGGGGCGCGGAGGAGGACGAGGACTTCGCCGGATGTGATTGCATATACTCGACGTAGGTGTAGCCGCTATGGCTGTCCACGCCGGTCTCTCCCACGATCAGGAAGGAAATGAAGATAAAGAAGATCGTGATCGCCACCAGTGCCACCAATACCCAGGAGAAGTGGCGCATAAAGGTTCGATCGTCGTGCAATGTCATCGCTTACTCCTTGTGTACTTGGTCGCGCGACACGGGCCTCTGCCAATCGGGCCCGCAGAATCCGGGGCCAAGCCTCGGCCCGGCCCGGAAATGCCGATAATTATAAGGGCAGGGCCCGCCGACACGCTACAATATCCCGTACGCGCCCTTAGCTCAGCTGGATAGAGCGCAGCCCTCCGGAGGCTGAGGTCAGAGGTTCGAATCCTCTAGGGCGCGCCATTCCCCCGTCCCGGCTGGCACAAACCGCCATGCTATGATCCGGATTCGCCCTTGTCCGGCCCTATTCACGCCATGCACGGTAGTGACAGCGCTGCCGCACCCGAACACGGGAACCGGGCGCGCTATCTGGAATATGCTGTATTTGCGGCGCTGCTGGTCGCCACCGGGGTCGTCAACGCACTGACGGTCATCAGCAATCGCGCCCGGCTCGGCGACTTCATTTCCCCCTGGAAGCCCTTCTCCTGGGAATTCACCAGCGCGTTCGTCATTGCCTGCCTGATCCCGGCCATCGCCTGGCTCAACCGGCGTTTCCCGTTGACGCGCCAGTCCTGGAAACGCGTCCTGCCCCTGCACGCGGTGGCGACGGTGCCGTTTTCCATCATCCACGTCAGCGCCATGGTCGGATTGCGCAAGCTGGTTTACACGGCCGCGGGGCAGCATTACGATTTCGGCCCGGTGCTCTCCAACTGGTTCTATGAATACCGCAAGGATGTGGTCACCTACGCGATCATCCTTGCCATTGCTTTTGCCTTCGACCTGTATCGCCGCCTGCGAGCGGAGCAGTCGGTTGCAACCCCGGCAGGAAAGCAAGCGACGGCGACGCCGCTGGAACGCCTGGTGGTGCGCAAGCTCGGGCGCGAGTTCATCGTCAACCTGGCCGACGTCGACCATATCCAGGCCAACGGCAATTACGTCACGCTCTACGCCAAGAGCAGCGCCTACCCGTTGCGCGAGTCGCTGGCGTCCCTGGAACGAAGGCTCGATCCCGGGCGCTTTATCCGCGTCCATCGCAGCTTCCTGGTCAACATCGACCACGTGCGCGAGATCCGTCCCTGGGAGAGCGGCGACTACCGCATCCTGCTGGATACCGGAACCGAGGTGAAACTCAGCCGCCGCTATCGCGGGCGGCTGGGCACGCTTTTGGGCGCCTGAGCCGCGCCGCTCGTCACCCTCGGCCCGCCGCTTGCCACCGATCGGCCGCCTCTGGTCACTGTCGCATGCCCTTCGCGCCCGATTCGTGACTAAATTGACGCAACCGTTCCACGAGGATGCCCCGATGCGCATTCGCCCTGCCATTCTTCTCGCTTTCGTTGCCTTCGCCGTGCCCGCCCTGGGGCAAACGGCCGCCGGCTGGTCCCACTACGGCGGCAATGCCGGGGGCACGAAATACTCCCCACTCCACCAGATCACCCCCGCCAACGCCTCGCGCCTGACAGTGGCCTGGACCTTCCGCACCGGCGAGACCGGGAAAGGCTTCCCGGGCGGCCAGTGGACCACGCACATGACCTTCGAGGCCACGCCGATCCTCTACGACGGCACGCTGTACCTGACGACCTCCGAGACCAACGTCGTCGCTATCGACGCGGCCACCGGTAAGCTGCGCTGGCGCCACGAAAGCCACGTGCCGCGGGTGCATTACTCCGACGCCGCCTCGCGCGGCGTATCCCTCTGGGTGGATGGCCAGACGCCGGCGACGGCCACCTGCCACGCTCGCATCATCGCGCCCACGCTCGCCGGCCGGATGCTGGAACTGGACGCGGCAACGGGCAAACCCTGCACCGGCTTCGGCCGGGACGGGGTGCTCGACCTGAGGCAGCACGTGCGCCTGACCCCGGGCAAGGAGTGGCGCAACTACCTGGTGACCTCGCCGCCGGTGGTGATCGGCGACAAGATCGTCACCGGCTCGTCGGTCGGCGACAACCGCGGCGTGAAGCTCGAACTGGGCATCGTGCGCGCCTTCGACGCCCGCACCGGCAAGCTGCTGTGGAGCTGGGACCCGATCCCGCGCACGCCCGCCAACCCCGTCTACAAGCAATGGAGCCCGGAGGCGGCGAGCGTGACCGGCGCGGCCAACGCCTGGGGCGTGCTGTCCGCCGACCCGGCGCACCACATCGTCTATGTCCCGACCGGCTCCGCCAGCCCCGACATGTACGGCGGCAACCGCCCCGGTGACGACCGCTGGGCCAATTCCCTGGTTGCGCTCGATGCCGACACGGGCAAGATTGTGTGGGCCCGCCAGCTCATCCACCACGACCTGTGGGACTACGACCTCGCGGCGCAGCCGGTGCTCGCCGAACTCGACCACGACGGCAAGACCATCCCCGCCGTGATCCAGGGGACCAAGACGGGCATGATCTATACCTTCAACCGCCTGACCGGCAAGCCGGTGTTCCCGATCACCGAGCGCCCGGTACCGACCGACGGTGTACCCGGGGAAAAGCCCTCGCCCACGCAGCCGTTCCCCGCCGCGCCGCCGCCGCTCGTGCGCCAGGGCCCGGTCACCCCGTCCGATGCCTGGGGCCTGACCTACTGGGACGAGCTGTGGTGCCGCGAGTCCATCAAGCAGTACCACTCGGAAGGCATCTTCACGCCGCCGAGCCTCGAGGGCTCGATCGAGCAGCCCGGCTATGCCGGCGGCATCGAGTGGGGCGGACTCGCATTCGACCCCCACAGCCAGGTCGCGGTGGTGAATACCAACGACCTCCCGATGCTGGTCGCGTTGATCCCGCGCGACAAGCTCGAGGCCGAATACAAATCCGGGAACTACAAGGGCTGGGATTTCTCCCGCATGGCGGGCACCCCCTATGGCATGCGCCGCAAGGCGTTCATGTCCCCGCTCGGCATCCCCTGCGTCAAGCCGCCGTGGGGCGAACTGACCGCCGTGGACATGAAGCACGGGAAAATCCTGTGGAAGGTGCCGCTCGGTGTCTCGCCCGGCATCCACTTCAATATCGGCGTGCCCGGCATGGGCGGGCCGATCGTCACCGGCGGCGGGCTGGTTTTCGTCGCCGCGACGATGGACGGCTACATCCGCGCCTTCGATCTCGAGACCGGCAAGAAAGTGTGGCAATACCCTCTGCCGGCCGGCGGCCAGGCCACGCCCATGACCTATTCGGCCGGCGGACGCCAGTACGTGGCGATCGTGGCAGGCGGACATGGCGGGCTGGGCACGAAGCGTGGCGATTACGTCATCGCCTTCGCCCTGCCGCAAAATGAGAAACGATGACCGGACGACTCCCCATCGCGGCCGTATTCACCGGCCTGATGCTTGGCACGGGCACCGCGGCGGCGGCGCCCGTGCCACCGGCGGGCACCACTGACGCACCGGCACCGGCCACGACCCTGCTGGCGCCGCTCGTCGTGACCGGGACGCGCCGCCTGGCGCCGAGCTTCGACGTGCCGGAGTCGGTGACCACGCTCGACCGGCAACGGATCGCCCGGGGCCAGCCGCAAATCAACCTGTCGGAAAGACTGCAGGCCGTGCCGGGCGTGGTCGCGCAAAACCGCCAGGACTATGCCCAAGGCCTGCAGCTTTCGATTCGCGGCTTCGGTTCGCTGGCCTCGTTCGGCGTGCAGGGCGTGCGCCTGTTGCTCGACGGCCTGCCGGCCACGATGCCCGACGGCCAGGGCGACGCACAACTCTTCGACCTCCCGGCCATCGACCGCATCGAGGTTCTGCGCGGCCCGTTCGCGCTCACCTACGGCAACAGCCCCGGCGGCGTAATCCGGGCCTTCACCGCGGGCGGGGGGCCTCGCCCCTCGCTATACGCGCGCAACTGGTGGGGCAGCTTCGGTTCCACCCAGGGATCGCTCGGCTTCGGCGGCCCGCTCGGCGATGACGGCAACGTCCGCCTCACGGCGACGCGCTTCCATACCGACGGCTATCGCGGTCACAGCGCGGCCACCCGCAAGCAGCTCTACGGCAAGGCAAGCTACACGGCGGGGCCCACCACGCTCACCTTCGTCGCCAACCTGTTCCACCAGCAGGCGCAGGATCCCTCCGGGCTGACCGCCGCCGAGGTGGCGCAGGACCCGGCGCAAGCCAATCCCCGGGCGCTCACCTACGACACGCGCAAGGACGTGCACCACGCCGAGGGCGGCATCGTCACCGACACCACGCTGGGCCCCGGCGATTCGCTGCACTTCACCGCCTACGCGGGCACCCGCGGCGTCGAGCAATTCCTGCCCTTCACGGGCGACACGGGGCTCTCGTCGGGCGGCGTGGTCGACCTGGCCGACCGTTTCGGCGGCCTCCACGGACATGCCATCCACGACGGCCGCATCGGCGGCATGGTCTACACCCTGACCGCGGGCGTCGACTACGATCGCCAGAACGAATTCCGCAAGGGCTTCGCCAACGACTTCGGCACCGCCGGGGCCCTGCGCCGGGACGAGTTCGACGTCGTCGACGCTTTCGACCAGTACCTGCAGGGGCGGCTGAAGCCCGCGGCGGACTGGTCGATCGAGGGCGGGCTGCGCCACAACCTGGTGCGCTTCGAGTCGCGCGACCACTACGTCACCGCGACCAACCCGGACGACAGCGGCAGCGTCGAGTACAGCCATGTCGATCCAGTCCTGGGCGTGCTCTACCGCCTGGCCCCGGGCGTGCACCTGTATGCCAACGCGGGACGCGGCTTCCAGACGCCGACCTTCTACCAGCTCGCCTACCGCCCCGACGGTACGCCCGGGCTCAACCTCGCGCTCGCGCCCGCCGTCAGCGACAACTACGAAGCCGGCATCAAGGCCCTGGCAGGCGGCAACCTGCGCGTCGACGCATCGGTATTCCATATCCGCACGCGCAACGACATCGTGGTGGCCAATTCGCAGAACGGCCGCACCAGTTACGAAAACGCCGCGGCCACCCGGCGCGACGGCGCGGAAGTGCGCCTCACAGGCGCGCTGCCGGCCCACCTGAAAATCGTCGCCGCCCTGAGCTACATCGACGCGCGCTTCGACGCCGGGCCCGACACCGGCAAGAACATGCCCGGCATCCCCGGGCGCGTCGCCTACCTGGGCCTGACGTGGGAGCCGCCGGCCAGCGGCTTCTACACCACCGCCGAAATGCAATACCGCGACCGGGTCTACGTCGACAGCGCCAATTCGGCGCAGGCCGCTGCGTATGCGGTGGTCAACGGGTGGGCCGGGTTCCGCCAGGCGTTCGGGCGCTGGCACCTGCGGGAATTCCTGCGCGTCGACAACGTGCTCGACCGGCGCTACGTCGGGGCCGTGATCGTGGGCGATTCCAACGGTCGCTATTACGAGCCCGCACCCGGGCGCAACTACCTGGTCGGCATCGCCTTGCACACAAGCTTTTGAACCGCGATGCCTTCAGGCGCGGGGCGGCTCCCATTCGAAGCTTTCAAGATGCCGGCGCAACGCCGTCGCGGTCGGGAACCGCTGCAGTATGAGCTGCTTTTTCAGGCCCCGGCAGATGGCCTTGACCTCCGGCGGCTGGCGGGCATAACGTGCGCGGCCGCCCAGCGCCTGATGGAAGAGGTAGATGGCGTCGACCACGTCCTCGCGCATGCTGACCCGGCGCGACCCGTCCCAGCGGTAGGCGTCGACGAGACGCAGCTCGAAATCGATCCCCACGCGGCGCACGATGAGATTGTCGGCGTGCAGGTCGCCATGGTAATCGGCGAATGCATGAATCGACTCGAGGCCGACGGCCAGCCGATGCAGCAGCACCAACGCCTCGAAGGGCGTGAGGCGGCCGCCCGGCTGGTGCCTCAGGAACTTCGACAGAACCTGGCCCTGCACCAGTTCCGAGACCAGCATGCGCACGTCCTCGCCGTGCAACTGCACCACCTCGGAGGTGAGGTAGGGAATCAGGATGGGGCAGCGGCGCAACCGGTCGAGCTTACGCGCATACCACGCACTCACGCGGCCACGCGGATCACGCAGCGGGTAGAACAGCTTCGCCGCCCGCTCGATCCCGGTCGCCAACTCCACGACCCGGTAGACCTCGCCTTCCCACCCGCGGCCCAGGCGCGCCTGCACGCGGTACTTGCCCGCGAGCAGCGAACCGGCGCGTAAATGGAAATGGCGGGGCGCGGCCGTTCGCGACATCAGTCGAGCTCGGCCACGACCGGGGTATGGTCGGAGGGCCGCGGCCAGGCGCGGGGGCCGGCGTCGATGTGGACGCCCTTGCAGCGTTTTGCCAGCGCCGGCGACATCAGGATATGGTCGATGCGCAGGCCGCGGTTACGGCGGAAGGCGGCTTGGCGGTAATCCCACCAGGAATAACTCTGTTCGGGCTGCTCGAACAGGCGGAAGCTGTCGACCAGGCCCAGGCCGCACAGCGCCCTGAACGCGGCCCGCTCCTGCTCGCTCACCAGCACCGAGCCTTCCCACGCCACGGGGTCGTGGACGTCGCGATCCTCGGGGGCGATATTGAAATCCCCGACCACCGCGATCCGGTCGTGCTCCTGCAGCAGATTCTTGAGATACGCCTCCAGGGCCTTGAGCCAGTCGAGCTTGTAAGCATACTTGTCGGCCCCGACGGCCTGGCCGTTGGGCACGTAGACATTGACGAGGACAAGGTCCCTGACCTTCACGGCCAGCAGCCGCTGCTGCGCGTCGTCGAACCCGGGCAGGGCATCCGCGAGCCGCTCCAGGGGCGAATCCGCCATGACCGCCACGCCGTTGTAGGCCGCCTGTCCCGCGAATTCGACCTGCCAGCCGGCTTCGCTCAGGGCCTCGGTCGGGAAGACGTCATCCGCCATCTTGGTTTCCTGCAGCGCCAGCACGGACGGGCGCGCTTCGGCGCTCCAGGCAAGCACCTGCTCGAGGCGCACGCGCAGGGAATTGACGTTCCAGGTGGCGAGTTTCATGAAACCAGCAGGTGAATGCGAGGACAGCATTTTAGCGATAAACGCTTGCCGGATTAGCACCGGCGCCCGATACCGGCACCTGCAACGCGGCCACCACGGTGCGGGCAGCGCCGGGATCCGCCCGGCACTGTCCCGCGTTGGCCATGCGCCTCAGTGGCGGAGGGGCGGGGAAGAGTGCTTCTTGCTGTCCGAGCGGATGATCTTTATCAGCTCCTGACGCAGCTTCGGGTTGGCATTGACGGCCTTGGCCACCTTCATGTAACTCTGCACGGACATGTGCTTGCTGATGTCTTGCTTCATCTGCTGCGTGGCCTGCTTCTTGATGGCCGTTTTCTGGTCCTTGCTCTTGGCCGCCTTGAGCTTGACGATGTATTTCGTACGCAACTGCATCACGTCCTCGTAAGCCCCCGCGAACTTGTGCAGGGTCGCCGTGTCGACGCTGGGCGCGCTGGCGGCGGGCGCGGGCATCTGCATCCTGGCCGGCGGCTGCGGCTTGGGCGCTGCCAGGGCCAGCGGGGCCGCGAGCGCCAACGACAAGAAGGACAGGGCGTATTTACGCATGGATATTCTCCTCTGGATGGATTGATGAGGGACCGGGGCGCCGTTGCGGCGCGGATTTTCGTCCCCTTTATCAAGCAAAAGCCCCGCGCGAAACGGCAAAAGCCCGGGCAGGGTCATGCAGATTGCGGCATTACGCCACCCGCCTACCGTAACACAGGGCCCCGGATCCGGGCCCGGCGCCAGCGTTTAGACTACGGGCCTCCCCGCTGCTGGCCGGCCCATGCCCGAGAGCCCTGATACGCCGCCGTTGCGGCCGAATTCGCTACTCGTCTATGTCATGGCCGCCGCCTGCGGCGCGGCCGTTGCCAACCTCTACTATGCACAGCCTCTGCTGGACACGCTGGCGCGGCAATTCGGGATCACTACCGGCACGGCGGGACTGATCGTCACGCTGACCCAGCTCGGTTACGTGGCCGGGCTGGCGCTGATCGTGCCGCTGGGCGACCTGCTCCAGCGCCGCCGGCTGATCGTGCTGGTATCGCTCGGAACCGCCGTCGCGTTGGCCGGTGCCGCCGTCTCGCCCGGCATCACGCCGTTCCTCGCCGCCTCCCTGGCGATCGGCCTGACTGCCGTGGTGGCCCAGATCCTGGTGCCCTTCGCCGCCCACCTAGCCGCGGACGAGCGGCGCGGCGCGGTCGTCGGGCGCGTCATGGCCGGGCTGCTGATCGGCATCCTCCTGGCGCGCACGGTATCGGGTTTCGTGTCCGACGCCCTCGGCTGGCGCGCCGTGTTCGGGCTGGCCGCGGGCGTGATGCTGGTCCAGGCGCTTGCGCTGCGCGTGATGCTGCCGCGCGGCAAGTCCCCGGTTGCGCTCTCCTACCCCGAGCTGCTCGCCTCGATCCGGCACCTGCTCCGCGAGGAGCCGCTGCTGCGCCGGCGCATCGTGTACGGCTCGATGGGTTTCGCCGCCTTCAGCGTGTTCTGGACCTCGCTGGCCTTCCTGCTCGCACGCCCGCCCTACAACTACAGCGACACGATCATCGGGCTGTTCGGCCTGCTCGGGGCCGCCGGCGCCATCTGCGCGGCCTTCGCCGGCCACATCCACGACCGCGGCGGCACCCGCATCGGCACGGGCATTTTCATCGTCCTGATCATGGCCTCGTTCGCCGTGATGGGCCTGGCAAGCCACCATGTAGCGGCGATCATCGCCGGTGTCGTGCTGCTCGATATCGGCCAGCAGGGCACGCACATCCTCAACCAGGGCGTGATCTACACCTTGCGCCCCGAGGCGCGCAGCCGCATCACGACGGCCTACATGACCGCCTTCTTTTTCGGGGGCGTAGTCGGTTCCGCGAGTTCGGCCTATGTCTTCGGTTTCGCCGGTTGGACCGGCGTGTGCTGGCTCGGCGGCGCCTTCGGTGCCATTGCCTTCGCCTACTGGCTCCTGCGCGACCGCTGACTCACGCCGGGGATTCCCGCCTTCCCTCACGTGATGCCATAGAGGGCAAGCAACGGGGCGGGATCCGGATCGCGGCCGCGGAACGCCTTGTACAGTTCGCGCGCCGGACGGCTGCCGCCGTTGGCCAGCACGGTGTCGGCCAGGCGGCGGCCCGCGCCGAAGTCGAGCTTGCCGTCGGTGACGAACGCGGAGAAGCCATCGCGGGCCATGACCTCGGCCCAGAGGTAGCTGTAGTAACCGGCCGCGTAGCCGCCGCCGAATATGTGCGCAAACCCGCACTCGAAGCGATCCAGCTCCGAGAGCGGCGTCACCCGCACGGCCTCGCGTACCCGCCCGAGCACGCGGCGCACGTCGGCGATGGCCGGCGCGTCCTCGTCGAGCGTGTGGATCTCGATGTCGAACAGGGCGAACTCGAGCTGGCGCACCAGGTGCAACGCGCCGTGGAAACGGCGCGAATTACCGAGGGCTTCGATCAGTGTGCCCGGCAGGGCCCCGCCCGTGTCCACTTCCCTCGACAGTGCGGCCAGGCCCGCCGGGTGCCAGGCGAATTCCTCGTGCAACTGGCTGGGGAATTCCACCGCGTCCCACTCGACGCCGGAAATACCGCCCACCGACGGGTAGTCGACCGTACTGAGCAGGTGGTGCAGGCAATGCCCCAGTTCATGGCACAGCGTGACCACGTCGTCGTGGGACACCAATGACGGACGCCCCCGCGCCGGGCGCATGAAGTTGGCGTTCAGGAAAGCCGCCGGACTGCGGGCAACGCCGGCCAGCCGCAAACGGTGGCCGCCCTCGTCCATCCAGGCGCCGCCGCGTTTGCCGGGACGCGCGTACAGGTCGAGGTATAGCCGGCCGATGCGCCGGCCATCCGGGCCGAGCAGCGTCCATACCCGCACGTCCTCGTGCCATACCGGCGCGTCCCGGTCGGTGCGGAAACGCACACCGTAGAGCGACCGGCACAGGCTGCGCAGCCCCGAAAGCACGCGTTCGAGCGGGAAGTAGCGGCGCATTGCCTCTTCGTCGAAGCCGTAACGCGCCTTGCGCAGTTTTTCCGAGTAGTAGGCGATATCCCAGGCGGCCAGTTCGCCTACATGCCCCTCTTGCGCGGCAAATGCCTGCAGTTCCGCGAACTCGCGTTCGGCCTGCGGCCTGGCCCGCTCGGCAAGGTCGCGCAGGAAGTGCTTGACCTCGTCGGCACTGCCGGCCATGCGCGTCTCCAGGGCATAGGCGGCGTAATCATCGTGACCGAGCATCCGGGCCAGGCGCCGGCGCCCGCCCAGGATGGCCTCGATGAGCGGGACATTGTCGTAACGCCCGGCGTTGGGACCGGTATCGGAAGCGCGGCTGACCCAGGCCCCGTGAACGGCCTCGCGCAAGCCGCGATCCCCGGCATGCCGCAGCACATCGAAGACGACGCCGGGATCGAGCGTCAACAACCAGCCCGATTCCTTCTGTTCACGCGCACGCTCGGCCAGGAGTTCGACCGTTGCCTCCGGCAGCCCCCGCAATTTTTCCTCGTCCCTGACGGCAAGCCGCCAGGCATCGGTGGCGTCAAGCACGTTCATTTCATAGCGGTTGCCGAGTTCGCTGAGTTCGGCAATCCGCGCACGCACCTGTTCGCGTTCCGCCGCCGGCAGATCCGCGCCGGAGAGACGGAACCCGAGCAACGCGTGATGCACGAGCGCCTGCTCGGCCTGGGGCCTGCGCACGAAACCCGGCTCGGCCGCGAGCGCCTTGAACGCTTCGTAAAGCCCCTGGTGCTGCCCCAGCCAGGTCTCGTAATCGGTCAGTGCCGCCAGCACCTGCTGGTAGGCCTTGCGCACTTCGGGCGTCGAGGCGACCGAGTTGAGATGCCTCAGGGGCGTGAATCGGCGCCCGATATCCTCCTCGATCAATTCCAGGGTGGGAATCAGCTTTTCCCCGCCGGCTTCGGCGGCCCGCTCGACGCTGCGCCTTGCTTGCCCCAAGCGACTCAGCATGTCCTCGGCGATCGCGTCGGGGGCGCGCTTGAAGCTCAGTCGGGATGGCGGGTTCGGCAGCATGCAATACCTCCTTTATATGGATGCGGGGAAACGTTGTGCCCAGGGCCGGATTCGTTCGGCCTGGGCTGCCAGCGAAAGTAATACGTGGTCCTCGCCGTAACGCCCCGTGGCCAGCACGCCGATCGGGACACCACTCCGGCTTTCGGCCAGGGGTAGCGAGACCGAGGGCTGGCCCGTGATGTTGGCGAGCGGCGTGTAGCCGATGAATTCGAAGACGTCCTCGGCAAAGAGAGCCAGCGCGCCGAGCATGAGGAAGCCTTTCGCCACCGGCAACGAATCGAGCACGGCCAATGACGCGCGCTTGAACCCGCGCGGATCGAGGGCTCCGATCGGGCGCGGCGTCTGCGACAGCGTCGGCGTCAGCAACACATCGTACGGTTCGAGCACCCGTGAGAAGCGGCGCGAGAACATGCCGAGGCGTTCCCAGGCCAGGGCCACTTCACCGCCCCGCAGCGCCGCGCCGAGCCGGGCCAACCCGCGCGTGACCGGTTCCAGGTCGTGGCGGCGCGGACTATGCCCCCGTCGTTCGGTTGCCAGTTTCACCTCGGCGCACACGCTGGCGGCGAGCAAGACCATATAGGCATGCAGAATCGATTCGCGCTCCACCGGCGGCGTGAAGGGCTCCACGGCATGACCGGCATCCGCGAACAGTTTCGCGGCCCCCTCCGCCGCATCCCGGCATTCGGCGTCGACCTCGCCGCTGAGCAGCGGCTCGGTGCACAAGGCGATCCGCAACCGGCCCGGTTCACGGCCGGCTGCCTCGCGATAAGAGTACGGTGGCGGCGGCGCCGCGTAAGGCGCGCCGGTGTCCAGCCCGCGCACCGCGTCCAGCAGGGCCGCGCTGTCGCGCACGCTGCGCGTCACCGCATGGTCGATGGACGCGCCCCACCAGCCGTCGCGGCGCTCGGGGCCGGCGGGCGTGCGTCCCCGGGACGGCTTCAGGCCCACGAGTCCACAGCAGGACGCGGGAATCCGGATGGAGCCGCCGCCGTCGTTGGCGTGTGCGGCCGGCACGACACCAGCCGCCACCGCCGCGGCACTGCCGCCGCTCGAGCCGCCCGGCGTGAGCGCGGTGTCCCAGGGGTTGCGGCAGGGGCCGAACAGGCGTGGTTCCGTCACGGGCGCCAGGCCCCACTCCGGGCAATTGGTCTTGGCGAACGGCACCAGGCCGGCGGAACGGAAACGCTCGACCATGGTGTGGTCGTAATCGGGCCGGTAATCGGCGTCGAAGCGGCTGCCGCCGCTCATGGGTTCGCCCGCCAGCGCCGCGGTCAGATCCTTGAGCAGGAAGGGCACCCCGCGGAACGGCCCTGCGGGCAGGCCGGCTTCTACCCATTCGCGCGCCCGGCCCTCGAAACGGTGCACCAGTGCATTGAGCGTCGGGTTGATGGACTCGGCGCGGGCCGCGGCGGCATCGAGCAGCTCGGCCGGCGACACGTCCCCCGCGGCGACCAGCGCTGCGAGGCCGGTTGCATCGTGTCGGGCGTAATCCTTGAAGTCCATGACCGCTTAACCGAGTGCCAGAGTCGTCCCGGCTTCCATCATAAACGGGCCGGGACGTACGCCTTAGAATTGCACCACGTCATTCTCGAGGGACGGTCATGGACGCATTGCCCGGTGTGGTAAACAAGTTTGGCGGCCTGTACCTGGCATCCGCGGACCTGCCGGCCGATACGAACACCTTCCGCGAGGCGCTGGCAAGCTCCCTGCCGCTGTGGACGGACAGGGGCATACCCGTTGTCTGGCTTTCTCTGTCACGCGAACGGGCGGCACACGTCCCCGCGGCCAGTGACTGCGGGTTCAGTTACCACCACTGCACGGCCGACTCGCTCATGCTCGTGCGCCGCCTGGAAACGGGGGCGGTCGTGCCCCCCTATGCCTCGCGCACGATCGGCGCCGGTGGCGTCGTTCTCACCGCCGACGACCAGTTGCTCACGGTGCTGGAAAAATACGAGGCGAACGTACGCCCGCAATACTGGAAATTGCCCGGCGGAATGATCGAGCCGGGAGAGCACGTCGCCGATGGGGTGGTGCGCGAGGTACGCGAAGAAACAGGCATCGAAACCCGATTCGAGGGACTGCTGGGGATGCGCCATCATCACCAGGGCCAGTTCGGTACTTCGAATATCTATTTCATCTGCAAGCTCGCACCCCTGACGCAGACGATCACGACGGATCTCTCGGAACTGGCCAGGGCTACCTGGATGCCGGCAGAAGAATACCTGGAGAACGAACATGTCGGCATCCTGAATAAACGAGCCGTACGAGCGGCATTGAGCGACGCGCTTCTGGCGAATATCAAGCTCGACAATTACATGGGCGACCCGGAAGCTTACGAATTGTTCCTGCCGGGAAGCCCTGCAAAATAAAAAGGGCCGGCGTGATGCCGGCCCTGCATCGAGCCTGCGGTTGCCGGAGCGTCAGTCCCCGGAAAGCCCGCGGTACTTGAGCATCGGCCCGATCTTCGGCTTGCTGCCGTAGAAGTCCTCGAACATCTTCTCGAGATCCTCGGTGTTGCCGCGCGAGAGGATCATGTCGCGGTAGCGCTGGCCGTTCTTGCGCGTCAGCCCGCCGTGGTCGAGGAACCACTGGTAGCTGTCATCGCACAGCATCTGTGTCCACATGTAGGCGTAGTAGCCCGCGGCATAGCCGCTGCCCCAGATATGGGCGAAATAGCTCGAGCGATAGCGCGGCGGCACCTGCGCCATGTAGACGCCGGTCTTCTCCAGCGCCTGGCGCTGGAACTTGTCGACGTTCTGCTCGGGCGCGCTGGCCGGCAGCTCGTGCCACTGCATGTCGAGTTCGGCGGCCGCGACCAGTTCGGTCATGTCGTAGCCGGAATCGAAGTAGCGCGCCTTCATCAGCTTGGCCAGCAACGCCTTCGGCATCGGCTTGCCCGTCTTGTAGTTGACCGCGTAGTGTTTGAGCACCTTGGGATACAGCGCCCAGTGCTCGTTGAACTGCGAGGGATATTCGACGAAGTCGCGCGCCGTGTTCGTGCCCGACAGGCTCGGGTACTCCTGGTCGGCGAAGAAGCCGTTCAGCGCGTGGCCGAACTCGTGGAACATCGTGGTGACCTCGTCGAAGCTCAGCAGTGTCGGCTGGCCGGGCGGCGGCTTCGGGATGTTGAGCACGTTGTAAATCACCGGCTTCGTGCCGAGCAGCTTCGACTGCCCCACCATGTTGTCCATCCAGGCGCCGCCGGACTTGTTGTCGCGCTTGTAGTAGTCGGCGTAGAACAGGCCGAGCGGCTTGCCGTCGTTGTCATACACCTCGAACACGCGCACGTCCTTGTTCCAGACCGGAATGTCGTGACGCTCCTTGAAGGTGATGCCATAGAGCTGGTTGGCCGCGTAGAACACGCCATTGGTCAGCACGTTGTTCAGCTCGAAGTAGGGCGCGATCTCGCTGGAGTCCAGGTCATACTTCTGCTTGCGCAGCTTCTCGGCGTAATACTCCCAGTCCCAGGGCTGGAGCTTGAAGTGCTTGCCGTCGGCGTCGATGAGCTGCTGTAGCTCGCCGGCTTCCTTGTGCGCCCTCGCCGTGGCCGGGCCCACCAGCTTGCCCAGGAAGGCATCGACCGTGGCCGGCTTCTTGGCCATCTGGTTGACCAGCTTCCACGCGGCGAAGTCGGGGTAGCCCAGCAGCTTGGCCTTCTCCGCGCGCACCTTGGCCAACTTGGCGATGGTCGCACGGGTATCGTCCTTGCCGCCGCGCTCGGCGCGGTTCCAGGAATTCTCGAACAATTCCTTGCGCACCGCGCGATCAGTGAGCTGGGAAAGGTCGGGCTGCTGCGTGGTGTTCTGCAACGGAATCACCCACTTGCCATCGAGGCCGCGGGCCTTGGCCGCGTCGGCAGCGGCCTGGACCTGGTCGGCGGAAAGTCCCGCCAGCTTGGACTTGTCGGAGACCACCAGCGCGCCGTCCTTGGTGGCGGCGAGCAGCTTGTTGACGAACTGCGCGCTGAGTGTCGCCGCTTCCTGGTTGAGCTGCTTGAGCTTGGCCTTGTCGGCGTCCGACAGGTTGGCGCCCTGATGCACGAACTGGTTGTAATAGTAGGTGACCAGGCGCTCGGACTCGGGATCGAGCTTGAGCTTGCCGCGCTCGTCGTAGATCGCCTTGACCCGCTGGAAAAGCTTCTCGTTGAGGTAGATCGCGTCCTCGTGCGCGGCGAGCCGCGGCGCTTCCTCTTCCTGCACCTTCTGCAATTCGGGATTGGTGTTCGCGCTGGTCAGCACGTTGAACACCATCATCGCCCGGTCCAGCAACTGTCCGCTCTTCTCCATCGCGGCCAGCGTGTTCTCGAAGGTCGGCGGCGCCGGATTGTTGGCGATGGCCTCGATCTCCGTGATCTGTTGCTTCATACCGGCATCGATCGCGGGCTTGAAGTCGCCGTTCTTGATCTTGTCGAACGCCGGCGCGTGGAACGGCAGCGTGCTCACGTGCATGAGCGGGTTGGTGCTGGCCGCCGGCGCCCGGGCGGTCGCCGCGGCCTGTTTCATCGCCGTCTTGCTCGAAGCCGGCGCGGGATTATTGGACTTGGAACAGGCCGCCATGGCAATGACGCCGGCGGCTACCGTTCCCGCGATTAAAAACCGATGCATGATCATGAGCCTCCGCATTGATCGTAATTGAAATAAATGAGGCCCACCCTCCCTGGAAGAGCCTAGGGAGCACTTTAGCAGTCGGGGAATGGGCCGCCAAGGCGGCGGCATCCGACACAAGCGGGCTGTGCGGGCTTCAGCCCAGGCCGGAAAAGGCCTCGCGCGCCGCGGTGCAGGTCGCTTCGACATCGGCTTCGCCGTGGGCGCCGCCCACGAACCAGGCCTCGAAGGCCGAGGGCGGCAGATAGAAGCCGGCGTCAAGCATCGCATGGAAGAAACGGCCGTAGCGGCCGGCATCCGCCGCCTGCGCATCGGCCAGGCTGCGCACGGGGCCCGGGCCGAAGAACACGGTCAGCATGCCGCATATCCGGTTGACGGTGACTTCGATCCCCGCGTCCTTCGCCGCGGCTTCGAGCCCCTGTGCGAGCTTCTCGGTGCGCTTTTCCAGCTCCGCGTAGAAATCATCGGCGGCGGTCAGCTCGAGCGTTGCCAGGCCGGCCGCCATGGCCAGCGGGCTGCCGGACAGCGTGCCCGCCTGGTAGACGGGGCCTTCGGGCGCGAGCTGGGCCATCAACTCGGCGCGCCCGCCGAAGGCCGCTGCCGGCATGCCGCCGCCGACGATCTTGCCCAAGGTCGTGAGATCCGGCGTGATGCCGTAGCGCCCCTGGGCACCGGACGGCCCGACGCGGAACCCGGTCATCACCTCGTCGAAGATCACCAGGCTGCCCTGGGCATGCGCCTCCGCCACGAGTCCCTCGAGGAACCCCGGCTGCGGCGGCACGCAACCCATGTTGCCCGCCACCGGTTCGACGATGATCGCAGCGATATCCCCGCCGCGCTCGGCGAAGAGCTCGCGCACCGCGTCGATATCGTTGTAGGGCAGCGTCAGCGTGAGATGCGCCAGGGCCGCGGGCACGCCCGGCGAGGAGGGCACGCCGAAGGTCAACGCGCCCGAACCCGCCGCCACCAGCAGCGAGTCCGCGTGGCCGTGGTAACAGCCCTCGAATTTCACGATCAGGTCGCGGCCCGTGGCGGCACGGGCGAGGCGGATGGCGCTCATGGTCGCCTCGGTCCCGGAATTGACGAAACGCAGACGCTCGATGGAGGGCACGCGCCCGATCACGGCCTCGGCGAGCTGCGTCTCCAACACGGTCGGGGCGCCGAAGGACAAGCCACGCGCCGCGGCCTCCTGCACGGCCTCGACGATCCGCGGATGGGCGTGGCCGGCGATCATCGGCCCCCAGGAGGCGACGTAGTCCAGGTAACGCTTGCCGTCCGTGCCGTACAGGCATGGCCCCTCGCCGCGCTCAATGAAGACGGGATCGCCGCCCACCGCGCCGAAGGCGCGCACGGGCGAGTTCACGCCCCCGGCGAGGACCTTGCGGGCCCGTTCGAATTCGTTCATGGATCGTCCGCTGCCGCGAATAGACACTCATTGTAAAACGCGGCAAAAAACCCGCCGGCCGCATGGCAACCGGCGGGTCTCCGTTCCAGAGCCGTTGATTGTTTTTACGGTACCGGGAAATTGACCGTGGTCGTGGCGTTCGCCATTACCGTCGCGGTCGCCGGTGCCGAGAAGGCCAGTGTCGCCGCACTGGGACTGGTGGTGTCGTTCGCGGCGCAGGTCACGGCCAGCGTGTAACCGCCGGGCGCCAGGAAACCGACCGTGTAGTCGTAATTCCCGCTCGTGCTGTTGAGCTTCAGCGTGGCACTGGTCAGGGGCGTCGCCCCGCCCGACGTTGTGACCGCGTAGCCTGCCAGCGTCACGTTGGTGCCGCTGTAGACATACACCGCCGGCGAACAATTCGCGTTGCTGATCGCCGCGCCGCCGATCGTCATGGTCGGCGCAGCCATGCCGGCGATAGAGCCGACCTGCTGCATGTTGATCAGGCGCAGTGCGGGCTTGAGGATGTATTTAACCCCTGCCCCGGTGCTGTTCCCCGCCATGGTCAGCGACTTGCGCAGATCGAAATCGATCATGAAGTTCGCCTGGCTGCCCTGGGCCACCGTGAATCCGCTGATCAGCTTGAGCCCGGTCTGGGCACCGCTGGGGATGGTCAACGGATACCGGGCGCCGGTGTCGGTCACGATGTAGGAGTTGGCCAGGTCCAGGTTGAGGCGGATCCACTGGTACTGGCCCGCGGTCACCATGGTGTTGGGCAGCAGACTGGCACTCGCGTTGCCCTGGAGGCTCAGCAGGTCGATGGTCTTTTCCTGTGGAAACGTAATGGTCTGCGTGCCGTCGGGGCCGTGCAGGGTCACGCCGGTAAAGGCGACCATCACCGTCTGCGCGGAATCTACCGGCGTGTCCGTGATTGCCAGGCTCATGCTGCCGGTGCTCGAGCTGCCGCCCGAGCCGTTGCAGGCGGCCAGGGTGGCTATGCCGCCGGCCACGAGCAATGTGGTCAAAACGCGTGCAAGGGAAAAGCGTACTTTCATGGAGCGGTCCTCCTTTATTGCAAAATCAGGCAGAGGGGCTTCCGGCTGCTTCAGCTCCCGTGGTCCGGGAGTCGCTTTTTATTGTTTGACATGAATGATCCAGCCGATGTTCCGCCAGAATCAATTCAGATATGCAATCAGGTCAAAAATACCCCCATTTGCGGCCATTACGGGGCCTACGACCGACGAATGGTCGATTCGGATGGACGCACGGCATTGCCGCCCCGCAGGGTCAGGGCCGCGGGAACGCCTGGACGGCCCGGGAAATGTCGGGCGCCGAGAAAATGGCGGAAATCACCGCGAGCATATCGGCGCCTGCCGCCAGGACCGGGGCCGCGTTGTCCGGCGTGATGCCGCCGATGGCGCAGACCGGCACACCCAGCTCCTGCCTGGCCGAAGTCAGCAATTCGAGCGGGGCGTGTAGCGCGCCCGGCTTGGTCGAAGACGGATAGACGCTGCCGAATGCGACATAATCCGCACCGGCCTTGACCGCCTGGCGGGCCAACTCGATCGAGTCATAGCAGGAAACCCCGATAACCGCGTCCGCGCCCAGCAATTGCCGCGCGCTCGCGATATCCGGATCGTCGAGCCCCAGGTGCACGCCATCGGCCACGACCGCGGCGGCCAATTCGGGATCGTCATTGACGATCAACAGCGCATCATGGCGGTGGGTCAACGCACGCAGCACGATCGCTTCCATCTCACGGCGTGGCCCATTATCGCCCTTGTCCCGGTACTGGAGGATACGCACGCCGGCATCCAGCGCCTCGGCGGCCGCGGCGATCAGGCGTTCTCCCAGCACTCCGTCGGTCACCGCATACAAGCCGCGCAGCCGCGTCGGCGCTACCATCGGCCGGGGACCGCCTGCCCCCGCCCGGGCCTGAAGGCCTGGCCGATCGCACGCTGCACGAAGGCATCGCCGGCCACGACGGCATTAAGCAACGCATCGCCGAGGGCGATGCGGGCGGCGATGGCGCTCGCCAGCGTGCAGCCGCTGCCGTGAAAAACGCCGGATCGGCGGACCCCGCCTGGGAGCAATTCAATACCCTCTAAAGTATGCAGCTCGTGAAGAATACGCTGCCCGCCCCCCTCGCCACCAGTCACCAGGCAGGCCGGCAGGCCCAGCGCCAGCAATTCCGCAGCGCCGTCGCCCGGCGCCAGCGCCTCGAGCTCATGGCGATTGGGCGTCGCCAGCACGCTTCGCGGCAGGATCGACTCGCGGTAAACCATTATCAATTCAGGCTCGGACAGCGGCCCGCCCTCGCTCGCAGCCAGCACGGGATCGGTCACCACGGGAATAGCCGGGTGCCGCGCGAGCACCCCGGCCACGGCCTCGCCGATGGCGGCGGTGCCCAGCGCCCCGAGCTTGATGGCGGCGACCGGCATGTCGGCGAGCACCGCCGCGGCCTGGGCCGCGACCAGTTCCGGAGCCAGTGGCTCCATGCGCTCCAGCGCCCGGGTGTCCTGCACCGTCACCAGGCTGGCCACCGGCGCCGGATGTGCCCCCAGGGCCGTCACCGCCTGGGTATCGGCGGCGAGGCCGGCCCCGCCGGACGGATCGAGGCCGCCAACCAATAGCACGACCGGGCGCTCAGCCATGTTTCAACCCCTTGTCTGGCGCGGCATTCGTGAGAAAATAGCCGCCTTTGAACCTGCCCATACTAGCGTGACCTACCGCAAATACATGTGTGTCGTCTGCGGCTATATCTACGACGAGGAACACGGCGACCCCGAGGCCGGCCTGGCCCCGGGCACCCGCTGGGAAGACGTGCCGCTGACTTGGAGCTGCCCCGACTGCGGCGCCACCAAGGAAGATTTCGAGATGGTGGAAGTCTGAGGCCGGACGCGGGCGAATTTGCCAACCGGCGCCGTTCCGGGTATAATAAACTCCATTAAAACAATAAGTTAATAAAAATGGCAGCGTGCCTGCCAACTCGCGCGCTGCCGGAACCCGATCCTGGCAAGGAGGCGCGCATGGGACTCAACGTCGCCCGGAAACTCATCCGCTCGCATCTCGTCGAGGGCGAAATGACGCCCGGCAGCGAAATCGGCCTGCGCATCGACCAGACGCTCACGCAGGACGCCACGGGCACGCTGGTGATGCTCGAGTTCGAGGCCATGGGACTGCCGCGCGTGAAGACCGAGCTCTCGGCCCAGTACGTGGATCACAACCTCCTGCAGACCGACTTCAAGAACCCCGACGACCACCTGTTCCTGAGAAGCGCCTGCCGCAAGTTCGGCGTCTGGTACAGCCGCCCCGGCAACGGCGTGAGCCACCCCACGCACCAGCAGCGTTTCGGCAAGCCGGGCAAGACACTGCTCGGCTCCGACAGCCACACGCCCGCGGCCGGCGCCATCGGCATGCTCGCGATCGGTGCGGGCGGGCTGGAAGTAGCCCTGGCGATGGCTGGCGAACCCTTCTACACGAAGATGCCGACGGTGATGGGCGTGAAGCTCACCGGCAAGCTCCCCGACTGGGTGAGCGCCAAGGACGTGATCCTGGAGATGCTGCGCCGCCACGGCGTGGACGGCGGCGTGGGCAGGATCATCGAGTACCACGGCCCGGGCCTGGACAACCTCTCGGCCATGGACCGCCATGTGATCGCGAACATGGGCGCCGAACTGGGCGCCACGACGACGGTATTTCCCTCCGACGAGGAGGTGAAGCGCTTCCTCGCGAGCCAAGGCCGCGGCGAGGACTGGACCGAACTTCGCGCCGACGGCGACGCGGACTACGACGAGCACGACGAGATCGACCTCTCCACGCTGGAGCCGCTGATCGCCAAGCCCTCCAGCCCCGGCAACGTCGTGCCGGTGAGCGAGGCCGCCGGCCAGGAGGTCTATCAGTGCTACATCGGCTCCTCGGCCAACCCGGGCCTGCGTGATGTAGGCATCGCCGCGATGATGGTCGACGGCCGGCAGGTTCACGACCGCGTCTCCTTCGACATCAACCCCACCTCGCGCCAGATCCTGGAGAATCTCTCGGAGATGGGCCTGCTGGTGCCGCTGCTGCACTCGGGCGCGCGCCTGCACCAGACCGGCTGCAACGGCTGCATCGGGATGGGCCAGGCGCCGGCGACCGGGCGTATCAGCCTGCGCACGGTGCCGCGCAACTTCCCCGGCCGCTCGGGCACCAAGGAAGACAGCGTGTATCTGTGCAGCCCGGAAACGGCCGCCGCTTCGGCACTCACCGGCAAGATCACCGATCCGCGCACGCTGGAGTTCGACTACCCGGCGTTCCGGGAACCGGATGAGCTGATCCTCACCACCGAGACGCTGAGCGAGCCGCCGGAGGCAGGCGTGCAGAAGGAACTGGAGAAAGGCCCCAACATCAAGCCGCTCCCGGACTTCGACGCGCTCCCCGATGAATTCACGGGCCCCGTGCTGATCAAGACCGGCGACGATGTCTCCACCGACGAGATCATGCCCGCCGGCGCGGAAGTGCTGCCGTTCCGCAGCAACATCCCGGGCATCAGCCGCTTTGTCTTCCGCCAGATCGACGAGGACTACGCCGAGCGTGCGCTGGATCACAAGGACAACGGCCACGTGATCGTCGGCGGCGAGAACTACGGCCAGGGCTCGAGCCGCGAGCACGCCGCTTTGGCGCCGCGCTACCTGGGCGTGAAGGTCGTCATCGCCAAGAGCTTCGCCCGCATCCACTGGCAGAACCTCGCGAACTTCGGCATCCTCGCCCTGACCTTCAAGAACGCCGCCGACTACGACGACATCGCGCAGAACGACGAACTCGAATTCGAGAACCTGCGCGAAGCGATCAAAAACGGCAACGAAGTGAAGGTAACGAACAAGACGCGGGACAAAACGTTCACCTGCGAGCACCAGCTCAGCGAACGCCAGGTCGAAATGGTGCTCGCAGGCAGCCTGCTCGACGTCGTCCGCAAGAAGGCCGCTTGAATTCGGTGACTAATAGCGGGGGCGGGTGCCATTGAGGAAGATGTTGACGGCCGAGGCGACGTAACGCGCGCGTTCTTCCTTGCCGGGCACGCCGGTCAGTCCCAGCAGGTGGCGCAGGCGCAGGTGACCCATCAGCATGGTGACAAATTGCTCGGCGGCCACGCGCGGCTCGTCCACCTGCAATCGGCCGCGCTCGACCTGGGCCTCGAGGTAGCGCGTCAGCCATCCCGCCGTGCGGTCGGGGCCAAACTTGTAGAAGCTTTCCGCGAGGCTGGGATGGTTGCGTCCCTCGAGCTGTAAAAGGCGATGCAGGTGCATGGTGTCGGAACACGACGACTGCTTGAGTACCGTTTCGCCGAAATGCGCCAGTACCGCTTCGGGCTCGCTGTCGAGAACCTGCGTGGGATCGCCCAGCGCCAGGGTATAGCGGGCGCAGATATCGAGCACCAGCGCGCGGAACAGCTCGTCCTTGTTGGCGAAGTGGTTGTAGACGGTCTGCTTGGAGACGCCGGCCTGCTTCGCGACCGATTCCATGCTGGCGCCGGTGTAACTCTCGCGCAGGAAAATATCGCGCGCGGCATCCAGGATCTGGTCCCTGCGCGAGGGTTTCGTGCGCTCCTCGGCGCTCACGAGCCTTTTTCCCCGTCGTTATCCAGCGGCAATCCGAGCGCGCGCGCGTTGAGTTCACCCGTTGCATCGAGCAACGCATAGGCGGCCACGATTCGGTCGCGTTGCGCGCGCAACAGGGCAACGTGGGCATTGCGCATGTCCTGCAGCGCATTGAGCACGTCGGTCAACGTGCGCAGCCCGTGCTCGTGTTCGGCCTTGATGCCTTCGTAGGCAATCCGCGCCGCATCCAGTTGCGATTCGATCGAGCTGACCGTGGACTGCGCGGCCAGGTAGTTCTGCCAGGCCGCCACGGCCTGGTTCCGCGCCGCATCGACCGTGGCGCGGGTGTTCATCTCGGCCTGCCGGGCCCGCTCGCGCGCGGCGGCGACTTGTGCGTGCACCGTGCCGCCCTGCCAGATCGGCACGTCGATCGACACCCCGACCACGCGGTCCGTGACGCGGGCGAAACCGTACTGCGGATTCTGGTTGCGCACCACTTCCGCGTAGAGGCCGATCTGCGGCAGCAGCTTGCCGTACGTGCCGGCCGCTTCCGCGTGCGCCGCCTGGGCGTTGAAGCGCGCCGCCGCGACACTGTAGTTCTGGCCGGCAAGGGCTTCGGCCTGCTGCAGGGTGGCGGGCAATTGCGGCAGGGACTGCGGCAAGGCCAGCGAGCCGGTCGGCGGGGCGCCGATCACGGTCGTGTAATCGGCCCGGGACCGGGCCAGCGCGGCTTGCGCCTGGATTCGCGCCGCCACGGCGCCCTCGTAGCGGGACTTGGCCTGCGCCACGTCCGTTCGCGTACCCTCGCCATGGGCCAGGGACTGGCGGGCCGCATCCAGTTGTTGCAGCAGCGTCTTGACATTGTGCGTCTGCACATCGAGCACGGCCTGCGCCGTTACCACCGCGAGGTAGGACCTGACGGCGGAGAGCAACACGGCGGATTCGCGCGCGCGGGTATCCGCATGCACGGCCGAAGCCCTGTCCTCGGCGGCATTGACCCGCGAGGACAGGGTGCCGCCCTGCCAGAGGGGTTGGTCCAGCCGCAAGGCGATACTGCTCTGATCCAGGGACGCACTGAAAGGCGGACCGGGGAAAAACGTGATCTGGCCCGTCGTGTTGTTACGCGACACACCGCCGGTCAGGTTGAGCTTGGGATACCAGCCGCCCTTGGCGGCCGAGACATCATGTCCCGCGGCCCGCTGCCCGGCGCGGGCGGCCTGCAACTGCGGATTGCTCCGATAGGCCGTGGCCAGGGCCTGATCGAGCGTCTCGGCACCAGCATGAAGACAGGGCAGCAAGCCCGCCAAAAGGACACCGGTGCCCAGTAGCCTGATTCTCACGTCGACCCCCAGAATGTGGACTGTCCAGTCCATTCTATATACAGGGAACCCTGTTTACAAGCCTTTCTACAAGAAGTATTGACTGATATCAACCCATAATCTAGACTAGACCGTCCAGTCTATATTCCGGAGTGCGGAAGATGGCCGAACAGCAAACCCAGCAGCCGCGCCCTTGGCTGCGCCGGTTGCGCATTGCCCTCATGATCCTCGGCCCGGCCGCACTGCTGGCCGTGGGGCTGACCTGGTACTTCACCCACAAGGGCTACGTCAGCACCGAAGACGCCTTCGTCGAGGCCCACATCATCAAGGTAAGCCCGCGCGTGGCCGGCCGGGTGGTCGATGTGGCGGTGCACGACAACGAGCACGTGGACAAAGGCGCCCTGCTGCTCAAGCTCGACCCGTCTTCCTACCAGGCCGCGGTGAACCGGGCCCGGGCCAAGGCCAGCGCCGCCCGCGACCAGGTCGCCGCACTCAAGGCCAAGTACCAGGCGCTGACCGCGCAGATCCACAGCGCAAACTCCCAGGCCGATTACCTGGCCCGCGAGGTCAAGCGCAACGGGCCGCTGGCGCAGAAGAGCGTGGTGACCAACGCACATCTCGATGCCCTGAGCACACAACTCTCGCAGGCGCGCCAGCAGATTAATGTGCTGAAGGCCCAGCGCGAGCAGGTCCTCGCCCAACTGGGGGGCAACCCCGAGCAGCCGGTCGGGCAAAACGCCGATTTCCTCGCGGCGCAAGCCAGCCTGCAGGCGGCCCAGCTGGACCTGGACGACACCGTGGTGCGGGCACCGGCCGCCGGCATCGTGGGCCATGTGGGCGTGCGCCCCGGCGACACGCTCGGCGTCGGCCAGCCGGCCTTCCCCCTGGTGGAAACGGCCCGGTTCTGGATCAAGGCCAATTTCAAGGAAACCGCGCTCACCCACATGCAGCCGGGCCAGCCGGTCACGATCCAGGTCGACAGCTACCCGGGCCACACCTGGAAGGGCACGGTCGAGAGCATCAGCCCCGGCTCGGGGGAAATCTTTTCCCTGCTGCCCCCGCAGAACTCCTCCGGCAACTGGGTGAAAGTCACGCAGCGCATCCCGGTACGCATCGCCATCCAGGGCGACAAGTCGGGCCCGCGGCTGCGCGCGGGAATGAGTGCCGAAGTCAGCGTCTACGTCGGCGGGCATTGAGCGCCGTCTGCCCTTCCACGATCCCGGCATGGACCGCCATGACACCTAGCAGCCCACGATACGTGCAAGCCGAATCCCGATGAGCGACCACGCGGAACCGCACATCCATCGCGGAGCCATCACCGTAGCGGTGATGCTCGCCGCGCTGATGCAGGTGATCGACATGACGATCGCCAACGTCGCGCTGCCGCACATGCAGGGGAGCTTCGGTGTCAGCCTCGACGATATCAAGCTGGTCCTGACCTTCTTCATCGTGGCCTCCGCGGTGGCCACCCCGGCGATGGGCTGGCTCGCGCAGCGATTTGGACGCCGCCGGGTGCTGCTGGTCTGCGTGAGCGGCTTCGCGCTGTTCTCTTTCATGGTGGGCGCCTCGACCACGTTCCCCGAAGTCGTCACCGCGCGCGCCATGCAGGGCGTGTTCGGATCGGCCTTCGTGCCGCTCGCCCAGGCCATCCTGCTCGATACCTATCCCCGCGAACGCCACGGCACCGCCATGGCGATCTTCACGCTGGGCGTGGTGGTCGGCCCGGTGCTCGGCCCGACGGTGGGCGGCTACATCACCGAGTACTACAACTGGCGCTGGAACTTCTTCATCAACGTGCCGCTGGGCATGATCGCGCTGCTGATGGTCTGGAACTTCGTGCCACGCCAGAAACGGGACAAGTCGCGCGATTTCGACCTGCTCGGATTCATCATCCTCGGCGTCGGTATCGGGGCGCTCCAGTACATGCTCGACCGCGGCAACGCCAAGAACTGGTTCGCTTCGCCCGAGATCGTCGGCTGCGCGGCAGCGGCCTTCGTGCTGCTCTGGATCTACCCCTGGTACGCGAGCATGAAGAAACATCCCTTCGTCAGCCTGCGCCTGTTCCGCGACCGCAACTACGCGCTCGGCTCCATCCTCATGCTGCTGCTCGGCATGGTGCTGCTCGCCACCGTCTCGCTGTTGCCGCCGTTCATGCAGGACCTGCTCAACTTCCCGGTGTTCACGACCGGGCTGATCCTGGCCCCCCGCGGGCTGGGGGCGATGCTCGCGGCAATCCTGGTGGGCCGGCTGATCACCCGCGTGGACCCGCGCATGCTGATCCTCACCGGCATCATCATCAACGTGTTCGCGTTGTTCGAACTCAGCCGGATGACGCTGCAGGTCGACCCCTTCTTCATCATCTGGACCGGCTTCCTGCAAGGGCTCGGGCTGGGGCAGGTGTTCGTGCCGCTGCAGACCGTGGCCTTTTCCACGCTGCCGCCGCAAATGCGCAACGAAGGCACGCCGATTTTCAACCTGATCCGCAACATCGGCTCGAGCATCGGGATCTCGATCGTATTCACGCTGCTGACCCGCAACGCCCAGATCAACCATGCCGCGATCGCCGAACGCTTCACGCCATTCAGCGAACGCCTGGCCCAGTTCCTGCACGTCGTGCCGGTCAAGGGCGGCGCGGCGATGGTGCTGCTCAACGAACTGATCACGGGCCAGGCCATGATGATCAGCTACAACAACGACTTCCTGCTGATGGCCGGGATGATGATGTTGATGCTGCCGCTGCCGCTGCTGATGACCTATCACTTCGGCAACCAGATACCGGGCGGGAAACACTCCGCGGCAATGGAGTAAAATTACCCCCGTTATCGACAGGTTAGAGCTGTGAAAAAGCAATACGGCGTCAAAATCACCATGCCCTCCGACGACCCGTTGCGGGCGCCCCACCTGCTGGGCACCGACTGGTCCTCCGAACGCTGGTTTGAAACGGCCGAGGAGCGCGATGCCTGGATCGAGGAGCAGCTCCACGAACACCCCTATTCGCGCCGCGGCGACATCCCCAGCCAGCAATACGAGAAGATTCAACGCGATTGAGCGGGGCTGACTTCGACCGGCCCCCGCCGAGACAGGGCACCGCCAGCGTCAAGTGGGACCGCTATGGCGGCGGCGTGCTGCCCTTGTGGGTGGCGGACATGGATTTCGCGGCGCCCGCCGCCGTCACCGCAGCGCTGCGGGAGCGCGTCGACCACGGCGTTTTCGGCTATACCCATGCGCCCCCGCAACTCGCGCAGACCTTCTGCGACTACGCGCGCGCGCGGCACGGCTGGGACATCGATCCCCGCTGGCTGACCTGGCTGCCCGGCTCGGTCCCCGCGATGCATGCCGCCTGCCGCATGATCGAGGCCTCGCGCACCGTCGTGACCACCACGCCGATCTACCCGCCGTTCCTGGCCGCGCCGGGGCACATGGACCGTGAATGCAGCGAAGTCGCCATGCCAACCGACGAGGCGGGACGCCAACGCTTCGACCTGGATGGCCTGACGGACGCTTTCACGCGCGCCGGCCTGTTTTTCCTGTGCAATCCCTACAACCCGGGCGGGCGCGTCTTTACCGGCCCCGAACTGGAGGCGTTGGGCGAGCGGGTGCTGGCGGCAGATATCATCGTCGTGTCCGACGAACTGCATGCCGACCTGGTGCTCGAGCCCGGCTGCCGCCACCGGCCCTTCGCCACTTTGTCGCCTGGCCTGTCCGCGCGCACCATCACCCTCATGGCCCCGAGCAAGACCTTCAACCTCGCGGGACTCGGCCTTGCCGTCGCCGTTATCCCCGACACACAGTTGCGCAAGCGCTTCAAGCGGGCCATCGACGGCATCCTGCCTTACGTGAACGCGTTGGCCTACTCGGCCGCGGAAGCCGCCTACCGCGACGGCTGGGCGTGGCACGCAGAGCTGATCGACTACCTGCGCGGCAACCGCGACCGGATCACTCAAACGCTGTCACGGCTGTCCGGCGTGCGTGCCGTTGCGCCGGAAGGCACCTACCTCTACTGGATGGACATGCGCGAGAGCGGTATCGAAGACCCAGCGAAACACCTGGAAAAACGCGGCGTCGGCCTGTCCGACGGCGCCGACTTCGGCGCACCGGGGTTCGTGCGCATGAATTTCGCCTGCAGCCGCGCGACGCTCGACGAAGCCCTCGAGCGCTTCCAAACCGCCCTCGCCTGATTCCGGATAATTCTCGCAAAGGCGCCAGGACGCAAAGACTTTTTTCTCCTGCTCCTCCGAGGGGAGAAGGCAGGGATGAGGGGTTTTCCCGCAGGAGCGGCGGTGCCCGCCGCGATTCTTCTGACTGGATTCCGCATCGCTGCGCGTCCGGAATGATGGGAGGCTGTAGGAGCGACTCCAGTCGCGATCGCCGCATACACCCGGGCCTGATCGCGACTGAAGTCGCTCCTACAAGTGCTATCGGCCGATGCGGCTGGTCTATCGCGGCGGGGACCGCCGCTCCTGCGCCCGGATACAAAACGGCCACTCGAAAGCGGCCGTTTTCCTCAAGCTGCGGAGCGCTATTCTCCGCTAATTGCTGCGGGAGGTGGCGAGCAGCCGCAGGATCTCCAGGTACAGCCAGACCAGCGTGACGGTGAGCCCCCAGGCGAGGTACCACTCCATGTAGCGCGGCAGGCCAGCCTTGGCACCCTGGTCGATGAAGTGGAAGTCCAGCACCAGGTTGAGCGCGGCGATGCCCACGATGACGAGGCTGATGATGATCGCCAATTTGGAATGGCCGAAGAGCAGGGACGTGTCGACATGGAACAGGGTCAGGAGCCAGGCCACGCCGTAGAACAGGAAGATCCCGAAGGTCGCCGCGATGACGCCTTTCTGGAACGCCGGGGTCACCTTGATCAGACCGGTGCGGTAGATCAGCAGCATGCCGACCATGACCGCGAACGTCAGCCCGACCGCCTGGATCACGATGCCGGGATACCGTGTGTCGAGAAACGCCGAGATCCCGCCGACGGCGAAGCCTTCCAGCAGCGCGTAGGCCGGCCCCGTCACCTTGGCCCAGGTGGGCTTGAACACGGTGACCAGCGCCAGCACGAGGCCGCCGATCACGCCTGCGATCAGGTATCCGGACACCGCGCCGGCAGCCGCTCCCGGCCCCGCCGGCAGGGCGGCCGCATAGCGGCTCCAGACCCAGGCCGCGCCGATCACCACCAGCGCGACCAGCGCGATGGTCTTGTTGACGGCACCGCTCACGGTCATGGCACCTTCACCCGCCGCAGCCTGCTGGACACCGCGCGAGGCAAGTGCGCGCAAGGCGGGGTTGCTGCTGCGGGGGCGAATCGGGTTCATGGGCGGCTCCAGGGACATAAAATCGGGTTGCCATTATGACCCGTTTTGGCACACAAGGTTCACCCTTGCATGCGCTATGCTGGTCCTGTCATATCCGGGATGGGCAAATGGGTGTCCGTGTCTTGATTCGTGCAGCCTGCATCTCCCTGCTGGGCGCATCCCTGCTGGGCGGCTGCAAGTTCTTCCATAACACGTATACCGCGCAAGGCCTCTATTTCGGCACCTTCACGCCCAGCGGCAGCACCTCGTCCGTGGCCGTCTACGGCGCCATCATGCCCGGGGCCTACGCTTACGCCGGCGCCACCAACGGAAACCTGTACGTGCTGCCCGATACCATCCAGAACGACTCCTTCACAGACAGCGTGACGGCGTTCCCGCCGCTCGGCCAGACGTTCGGCAACGGCCAGACAGTGCGCCATTTCACGTTCGACGGGCAGGGCAGCGACAATGGCGACACCGTCGACACCATCAGCGGGACGTTGAGTGGCGACACGGGAAGCGGCAACCTCACCCTGAACTACAAAAGCCTCTCCACGAACGTGCCGTCGCTAACGAGCCTGGCCGGCACCTACCAGGGCTATTACTGGGGCAATTCCACGGCGGTCAGCATGACGATAGCGGACACCGGCGCCTTCAGTTACAGCGACGGCTTCGGCTGCACGGGCCTCGGCTCGCTGAGCATCGTCCCGAATTACAACCTGCTTCGGGTCAATGCCACCATTGCCGGCAATTCGATCTGCCCCGGCAGCGTGAGCGGGCTCGGATTCGCCGACACCCAGGACCGGGGCGACCTGTTCCAGAACGCGTCCGGGACCTACATCTACCTGGGCCTGTCCAATACGATTACCGGATTCGTCGCCGAACTCCATAAGTCCTGATCGGCCCATGAACGTCACCACCGCGCAAAACCCCAAGGCGACAGACACGGAGAAACCGCTGACCGTGGCGATATCCTCGCGCGCACTGTTCGACCTGGAAGACAGCCATCGCATCTTCGTCGAGGAGGGGCTCGAAGCCTACGCGCGCTATCAGATCGAACACGAGGACAACCTGCTCGAGCCGGGCGTCGCCTTCAACCTGGTGAAGAAACTGCTGCGCCTGAACGAAGGCGGGCACCGGCGCGTCAACGTCATCCTCCTTTCGCACAACAGCGCCGACACGGGCCTGCGCATCTTCCGCGCCATCGAGCACCACAAGCTCGACATCACCCAGGCGGCGTTCACCAACGGGCGCTCGCCCTATCACTACGTCAGCCCCTTCGCGGCCGACCTGTTCCTGTCCGCCGATCCGGTGGATGTGGGGCGCGCGCTCGAGGAAAACACCGCGGCAGCCACCATCATCCCCCGGCGCATCGACCCCGCGCCGGGCGATCAACTGCGCATCGCCTTCGACGGCGACGCGGTGCTGTTCTCCGACGAGGCCGAGCGTGTGTTCCGCGAGGGCGGACTGGACGCCTTCGCGGAAAGCGAGCGCAAGTCCGCACACGAGCCGCTCGCCGGCGGGCCGTTCAAGAATTTCCTCGCGGCCCTGCACCGCATCCAGGCCGACTACCCGATCCAGAACTCCCCGATCCGCACCGCCCTGGTGACCGCACGCTCGGCGCCGGCCCATGAACGGGCCATACGCACCCTGCGCGCCTGGAATATCCGCATCGACGAGGCCCTGTTCCTCGGCGGGCTGGACAAGGCGCCGTTCCTCAAGACGTTCGGCGCCGACATCTTTTTCGACGACCAGCGCCGCCACTGCGAGGGCGCCTCGGGGCTGGTCGCCACGGGCCACGTACCGCACGGAGTCGCGAACGAATGAAAAAAACCAGCGAACTTGTCGGCTGGCACGAGGAACGCCAGTCGGCCTGGCTGTATCGCATCCTCGCCGAGCGGGAAGCCGACCATCCTCGCCGCGCGCAGCTCTTCCGCGACCTCGCCGACGCGGCCGAACACCAGGCCGAGGCCTGGGTACGGCGCATCGAAGCCACCGGGCAGGCCCTGCCCGGATTCCACCCGACGTTGCGCGCGCGCATCGTGGCAGCGCTGATCCGCCGCCTGCCGCCCGCGCAGCTCAAGGGCATGCTGGCCGCCATGAAACTGCGCGGCCTGTCGATCTACAGCAATGCGGGCGCACCCTCGAGCCACCCGCAACCGGCACGGGCAGGCACACCCGAGAGTTTCCATCACCGGCTCGAACGCGGCGGCGGACTGAGGGCCGCGATCTTCGGCATCAACGACGGCCTCGTATCCAACACCTCCCTGCTGCTGGGCCTGGTCGGCGCGGGCATGCAACGGAAAGTGCTTGTGCTCACCGGCGTAGCCGGACTGATCGCCGGGGCCGCCTCCATGGCGGCCGGTGAATATGTGTCGATGCGCGCGCAGCGCGAAATGTTCGAATACCAGATCGGGCTCGAACGCGAGGAACTGGAATTCTATCCGGAGGAGGAAGCCGCCGAGCTGGCCCTGATCTACAGCGCGCGCGGCATGGATCCCGAAGCCGCACGCCAACTGGCCGACGACACCATCGCCCGCCCCGAACAGGCGCTCGATGCCCTCGCCCGCGAAGAACTGGGCCTCGACCCGGATGCACTGGGCTCCCCGTGGCGGGCCGCGTTCGCCTCGTTCACGGCCTTCGGCGTCGGCGCGATTCTGCCGGTATTGCCTTACTTTTTCGGCACGGGCCACCCGGCGCTGATCGCCATGCTGGCCCTGGCCGCGATCGCCCTGGCCGCCGCCGGCCTCACCACAAGCCTGTTCACGGGCCGCTCTGCCGTCTACTCCGCGATACGCATGCTGCTCATCGGCGCCGGAGCCGGCGTGGTCACGTTCCTCATCGGCCGCCTGATCGGCGGTTGACCGCGTAACCCGATCTAGCGCGGCACGCGCAGCCCGCCGGGGACGCCCTCGGGTGAAAGCAGCACCTGGAACAGCTGATCGCGGCGGGCACGGAACGTCGCGGCGGACGACATGAGGTAGAACCGCCACATGCGGCGAAAGCGTTCGCCGTAACGCTCCGCGAGGTCAGGCCAGGCGTGTTCGAAATTCGCCGCCCAGGCCATGAGTGTCGGATCGTAGTCGGCACCGAAATTGTGCCAGTCCTCGATGACGAACAGCCGTTCGACGGCCCCGCCGATCTGGCGCGCCGAGGGAATCATGCCGTTGGGGAAAATGTATTTCTCGATCCACGGATCGGTCCGGGTCAGCGACTCGTTGCTGCCGATGCTGTGCAGCAGGAACCGCCCCCCGGGTTTCAGCAGGCGTCGCGCGGTGCGCATATAGGTGCGGTAGTTGCGGTGCCCGACGTGCTCGAACATGCCGATCGAGACGATGCGGTCGTACTCTCCGTGGTGCGCCCGGTAATCCTCGACCCGAATCTCGACCGGGAGGTCCGCGCAGGCCCGCCGCGCGTAGTCGGCCTGCTCGCGCGAAACGGTAATGCCCACCACGGACACCCCATAGCGCTCCGCGGCGTATCGGGCCATGCCGCCCCAACCGCAGCCTATGTCGAGCAGGCGCATGCCGGACTCGAGCCCGAGCTTGCGGCAGGCAAGATCGAGCTTGGCTTCCTGGGCAGCGTCGAGATCCGCGGCGTCCCTCCAGTAACCGCAGCTGTAGATCATGCGCGCATCGAGCATACGCTCGAACAGATCGTTGCCCCGATCGTAATGCACCTCGCCGACCCGGAACGCGCGCCGCCCGCTCTGGAGGTTGACCAGGTGCCCCAGCGCCCAGCGGGCAACCTTCCGGGGCCAGGCGAGACGGCGGTCGATCCTCGCCTGCAGGATGCGGGTCATCAGCTGATCCAGCCGCTCGACGTCCCACCAGCCGTCCATGTACGACTCGCCGAAACCGAGCGAGCCCTGCGCGAACACGCGGGCGAATACGCGCGGATCGTGGACCTGCAGGTCCCAGGGCCGGTCGCCGTTCAGCCGGATATCGGCCGGGGCCAGCAGGGCCTCCGCCTTGCGCTGCAGGCGCAGCGCACTCGATGAGGATGCGCCTCCCATGGCCACATCATAACGGCAGTCTGTGCCACGATTGCTCAGCCCGGCGCGTCCCCGAGCCATGCGAGGCCGGCAAGCGGCTCGGCCGCTTCCAGTTCGAGAAGGCGGCAGTAAAAGGAAAGCTCTGCGGCCAGGGTGCGGGCGACCGTGTCCGGACGGCGAAAGCCGTGGCGCTCGCCGGCGAAGGTTTCCAGCACCACCGGCAGCCCGCGCGAGGCCAGCACCCGCGCCATGCGCTCGCTTTGCTGCGGCGGCACGACCGGGTCGTCGAGCCCCTGGAAGAAGATGACGGGGCAGCCGATCCGGTCGGCGTGATTGACGGGCGAGCGTTGCTCGTAAACGTCACGCGCCTGCGGCCACGGTCCCACCAGCTTCTCCCCGTAATGCGCCTCGAAGCGCAACGTGGCCTCGGTCAGTGCCGTCAGGTCCGCCACGCCGTAGAAACTTGCGCCCGCGGCATAGGCGCTTTCACCCGCCAGGGCGCCCAGCACCGTCAGGCCGCCGGCACTGCCGCCGGCGATCACCAGCCGCCCCGCTTCGGCCAGCCCCTCCTGCAGGAGCGCCCGGGCCAAGGCGCGCGCGTCCTCCACGTCGGCCACGCCCCATTGCCCGTAAAGCGCTTCGCGATATGCGCGTCCGTAACCCGTCGAACCCCGGTAATTGAGTTCCACGACACCGAAGCCGCGGCTCGTCCAGTACAGACTCTTGGGCTCGAGGGCGCTGGAAGCGGCCGAGGTCGGCCCGCCGTGGCAACGCACGCGCACCGGTACCGGCCCGGTGTCCTGAAGCTGCGGGTTCGCGGGCGGGAAATACAGAGCATGCGCCGTGGCGCCGTCGCCCGTCGCGAACTGCAATGGCCGGGGCCGGGAAACGAAACCGGGATCGAGTTCGAGCTCAAGGCTGCGGGCGACGAGGCGGAAATCCGTTTCGCCGCGCGCGCGCACGAACACCGCGGCCGGGGTGTCGGGTGCGCCCCCGATAACCATCGTGCCGGCAGGGCCCGCGGCCACGCCGAGGATATCGGTCAGCCCGGTCAACAGCGGTTGCGGCGGCGCTTCCGGCCCGGCCGCCTCCAGGCAGCGCCACAAGCCGTCCTCGACCTCCGCCAGCACCCACCCGCCTTCGCCGTTCAGCGCATACAGGCGCTGGGCGAAGACGAACGCGGGCCGGGCGCACTCGGCACGCGCCCGGCGCACCGGAACCAGCCCCCGGCCCGTCAGCCGGTGCAGGTTCCAGTACCCGCCCTCGCGATCGGACGCCACGTGAAGCTCGCCCCGTGCCGACCATTCCGGCTGGACCAGGGATTCGCCCGCCGCACCCGCCACCTGGACGGGATCGGCCCGGGAACCGGATTCGCCCAAGGTCATCTGCATGAGGCGCGTCGCGTCCCAGGGCATGTCCGGCTCCGACCATTCCAGCCAGGCCAACCGCCGGCCATCCGGCGCCAGGCGGGGCGCGGCATAGAAATCGGCGCCCTGCGCGAACCATGCCAGGCGCCTGTCCTCGCCCAGGCTTACGATGCCCTGGCGCGAGCGGGCACCGTCTTGCTCTGCCACGGCATACACGCAACGCCTGCGGGCATCCCACTCCAGGTCGGCAAGCGCCAGGCCGGCGGCGGCGAACCCCTTCTCGACGCCGCCGGGGCCGGCGCGGAACAATCCCTGGTCGCCGTCGTTGACGAACCAGACCTCGTCGCCCGCCAGCGTCCAGGCTCCGCCGCCATATTCGTTGACCCGGCTGCGCACGCTGTAGCCCGCGGGCACCACCGACCGGGGCACATCGCCCGGCGCCAGGCGCATGACCGTGGCGCGCCCGCCTTCGGCGGGCACGCTCTGCAACCAGTAGAAAGCCGTGTCGCCAACCCGGGGCTCGCCGAGTGAAGAAGCACCGCCGGCCACGTCTTGCGGCGAGAAGGGCGACGCCGGGAGAAGACGATTCATGCGGACAGCTCGAATTCGAAGTGCGCGGCATCGCCGGGGATGCCGCCAGCGGCGTAGGTGCGCTCGAAAAACCGTACCCGGCCATCGGCCCCCACTGCCACGACCGTGCTCGCCCGGGTCCCGTACCGTTCCCCTTCCACGAATACGGCGCTGTGCGCCAGCCTGCCCTCCAGCGGACGGGCATCAGCCAGCGCCTCCAGCCAGTCATCGAACGCGGGCGCCGCCGCGGCATCGGCCCAGCGGCGCAACAGACCGGCCAGCCGCTCGACCTTGGGAATGGGCTCGTCGAGCGCGCCGTTGGCCATGGCATGCACGCCCACGCCCAGCGTACGCGCCGGTTCGCGGTTGGAGAGAAACGCCAGGGAACCGCCATCACCGACCAGCAGGTTGAAACCCGCGTAATCCGTGGCAACCGGCTCCAGTTCGGCACGGGCCCGCTCCGTGCTCATGGACTCGTTCAGGCACCGTACGGCGAGGCCGCCACGCGAGGGCGCACCCGCATCTGCCGCCCCCGGCCGGTTGGTCAGCGCGGCGAAATGCCCCGCCGGGGTCAGCCCCAACCAGGTGCCGCCGGCCTGCAGATCGCGGCCCGCCAGAATGGGCGGATCGCTGCGTTCCCACCAGTGGGCGGGTGCGCTCGGGCGCGCATGCGCCTCGTCGCGATTGGCGAGGACCACCAGCGGATAGTCGGGGTGCTGGCGCCAGGACCAGGCAATCAGGCACATGGAACGCTTCGTGGAGACCAGGGTCAAAACAAGGATATCAGCGACCCGCCTTGGTTCGCTGAGCATAATTTCGGATAATAGCCGTGAGGTTCCTATGGAAATGCCCATGTCCCGCTTGTTTTCCCTTGCCGCAATGGCACTCGTACTCGCAATCCCGACGGCTCACGCCGGCAATCTTTTCGGCGCCGCCAAGTCGTCCACGCCGCCCAAGGTCGCCGCCAGGATCAACAAGGCCGTGCCCGACGCCTTGATCAAGGATCTCGCCCAGGCGAGCCGGGCGGGCCTGTCCCTGTCGCCGGGATCCGGCACATCCCTCTACCTCAAGCCCATCGACGGCCCCCGGGTCAGCAAGGGCGACAAGGTGGGCATGCTCTATGTCGGCGCCGATTTCTGTCCCTACTGCGCCGGCCAACGCTGGGCGCTGGTGCTGACCCTGCTGCGTTTCGGCCACTTCACGGGGCTGGAATACATGGCGTCCTCGCCGACCGACGTGTATGCCAACACCCCAACGTTCTCTTTCCTGCACGCCACTTACACTAGCGATTACTTGAAATTCGAGGCGGTGGAAACGGCCGACCGCCATGGCAAAAAGTTGGAAAGCATGAGCGAGGCCCAGAACGCGATCTTCAACAAGTACGATGCGCCCCCCTATTCTCCCGGTTTTGGCAACATCCCGTTCGTCTATGTCGACGGCCAGTACCTGGTCACCCGCCCCATGGTGGGGCCCAACGAACTGTCCGGCATGGACTGGGAGCAGATTGCGGGCAGCCTCAAGAATCCGGAAAGCGACCTTTTCCAGTCCGTAATGCCCCAGATCAACGCCCTCAGCGCAGCGATCTGCCGCCTTGACGGAGGCAACCCGGACTCGGTGTGCTCCGCGTCCGGCGTCACGGCCGCCAACGCGACCCTCTATCGCATGGCTTCGCAGCCGGGCAACTGATCGGCACCGTCCCCCCGCGCGCCGGCATATGTCGCCGAGCGGGGGGACGGTCAAAAACTACGATAAAATAAACGGTTTGCGCCTGCGCTGAAGCTCAACCGTGCACGAATACCTGCAATTCGCCGCCCATAACTGGCCGCTGGTCACGGCACTGGCGATCGTGGTGGTCCTGATAGTGGCCGACGAACTCCACCGGCGGGTTCGCGCCGCCCTGGAGATCGAACCGACCGCGGCGGTCGCCCTGATCAACCGCGGCGCCCTGGTCGTCGACTGCCGCAAGGCCGAAGAACACGCGGCCGGGCACATCACCGGCTCGCGCCATATCCCGCTGGCGGAACTCGGGCAACGGAGCGGGGAGCTCAAGCGCAAGAAGGCCAAGCCGGTCCTGGCCATCGGGGCCAATGCGCGTGAAGCGACACAGGCCGCGACCGTGCTGCGCCGCGCCGGCATCGAAACCGTCTTTACTCTCAAGGGCGGCCTCGCAGCCTGGACCAAGCAGCACCTGCCGCTGGAAAAGAAGCCCTAACCCATCATCGAATATCAGGAGTCACTACGACATGGCCGATGCAAACACCAACCAGACAGCCGCTTCATCCGAAACGGGGCAGTTCGCGCTGGAATACATTTACATGAAGGATTGCTCCTTCGAGTCGCCGCTGTCACCCGGGGTCTTTACTGCCCAGATGGATCCGCCGGAGGCTGCGATCGGCCTCCAGACACAGATCAACGCCCTTGAAGCCCGCCCTGAAGCGCGCGAGGTCGTGCTGTCGGTCACGGTCGAGGCCAAGAGCGACGACCGCAGCATCTTCGTGTGCGAAGTCCATATGGCGGCCCTGGTCAGCCTGGGGCAAATTTCCGATGAAGAGACCGGCCGCGCCTTGGGTGCCCGCGTGCCGGAAATCCTGTTCCCCTACGTGCGCCAGACCGTAAGCGATCTGGTCGTGCGCGGCGGTTTCATGCCGGTCATGCTGCAGCCGATGGATTTCGACTCGGTATATGAGCAGCAAGCCAATAACGACGGCGGCGTCCTCAACGGCTAAGCCACTTATCAAGGACCGGGACCCGGCCGGCTCCCTGCTTTAACATGGGAGCGCATGCAGTCAGCGGGATCGAAATGACATCACAGGTCACCGTGCTGGGGGCGGGCGCGTGGGGCACCGCGCTGGCCATTCATCTCGCGCGCCGTGGTGCGAGCGCGTGCCTGTGGGCCCATCGGCGGGAACACATCGATACCCTGGCAAGCACGCGAATGAACAGCCGCTACCTGCCGGATATCCCGCTGCCCGACAACCTGCAGCTGGAGGCCGATCTCGGACGTGCGCTGGAAGCGGCAAGTTACGTGCTCGTAGTCGTCCCCAGCAAGGCTTTTCACGCGACCCTCGATGCCGTGGCGCCCCTCACCGACGCACCGGTATTCTGGGCCACCAAGGGGCTCGACCCGGACTCGGGCCGCCCACTGCACGAACCGGCCCGTGCCGTCCTGGGCCAGGACCGTGGCCTGGGCGTGCTTTCCGGCCCCAGCTTCGCCCGCGAAGTGGCCATCGGGCTGCCCACCGCAGTCACGGTTGCAGCCACGGACATGGCGCTCGCGCGACGTTTTGCCACGCTGGTCCACAGCAAAACATTCCGCGCCTATGTCAGCACCGACCTGGTCGGGGTGGAATTGGGCGGAGCCGCCAAAAACGTGATTGCCATCGCCGCCGGGATCAGCGACGGGTTGGGCTTCGGCGCCAACGCCCGCGCCGGACTCATCACCCGGGGACTCGCGGAATTGCGGCGCCTGGGCAAGGCCCTGGGTGCGCGCTCCGCCACCCTCACCGGCCTGTCCGGGCTGGGCGACCTGGTACTCAGCGCAACCGACGACCAATCCCGCAACCGTCGCTTCGGGCTCGCGCTGGGACGCGGCGCTTCGGTCGAAGCAGCCCGCCGGGCGATCGGCGGCGCCGTGGAAGGCATCCCCGCCGCACGCGCCATCGTGCGGCTTGCGGGCGACGTGGACGTGGAGCTCCCCATCTGCGCCCACGTGCGCGCCGTACTTGCGGGCGAGACTTCGCCGCGGGCTGCGGTGGAGGCCCTGATGACCCGTGCCATGAGGGCCGAGCACTAGTTAATCGGGATAACCCGCCGGTTCGCCGGAGGATCGGCCTTGAAACTTTTCCAAAAAGAAAGGCCGCCCGGAGGCGGCCTTTCCTGCAAGACTGAACGTCTTACTCAACGACGGCGGAAACCACCTCCACGCGGACCGCCTTCGGGACGGGGACGCGCTTCGTTGACGATCAGGTTACGGCCACTGAAATCCTTGCCGTGCAAGGCTTCGATGGCGGCATTCGCTTCCGCGTCGTTGGGCATTTCGACAAAACCGAAACCCCGCGAACGACCCGTGTCGCGATCCTGAATCACATTGGCCGACACGACTTCACCAAAAGCGGCGAAGGTGCCGGTGAGCTCCTCCCCAGTCGTCGAGTAGGGGAGATTTCCGACATATAACTTCATCTTGGTCTACGACCTCACTAACAATGCCGTCAGATAGGAAAAACCGACAGAGCGACCGACGGCACGAGATCGCAGAGTGGCGTGCGTATCATACGCCCGTAAGGGCTGCAACACCAACCCGGCTTACCGGCATGCTTGCAACGCCACCGGGATAACGGCACCATAAAGCCGTCACCACCACTGGAATGCAGACCATGGACACCCCCAAAAACCCGGGCGTAAAACGGGAATGGCGCTCGCAAAGCGGCTGGCTCGCGGGCGTCGTGGTCATCGCGATTGGCGTCCTCTTCCTGTTGCATAACTTCGGCCTCCGGCTGGTCTTTTTCGAGTATCACAACTGGTGGGCCATCGTGATACTGATCTTCTCCCTGGCTCCGCTCAGCATGGCTTACCGGCACTATCGGGAAGTGGGGAAAATGGACGCCAACATGGCCTATTACCTGACCTCGGCCGCCGCGATCCTCACTGTGGGCCTCATATTCCTGCTGCATTTGCGCTGGGATCGTTGGTGGCCCCTGTTCGTGATTTACGGCGGATGCTGGATGCTGGTCAGGCGCAGCTATCACCCGGAATCCGACACCGGCGAAGAACGCAAGGACGACACTGAAAACGCCTGAGCCCGAAAGCGAGGGTCAATTTTCCATCAGCCCCGTCAGACGCAGGCTCTCATCCCAGAGGCGTTTCGCAAGGGCCTCGTCACGCGCTTGGCGCGAGGGGTTTTTCACCCGGTTCTTTTCGAAATACTGTCCGGTCTCGTCCGCCACCTTCTCGCTCATGGCCAGGTAGGCGATTCGTTTCGCGCCGCTCGCCGGCGAGATCATGAACAGCCACTTGGACAATTCAAGTATGGGCCGCGCCCAGCCGGGCGCCCCATCCCAGATATGTGTGGCGACGGTACCGGGATGCAGGGCGTTGACCGTCACGCCCGTCCCCTCCAGCCGCCGCGCCAGCTCCCGGGTGAACAGAATATTGCAGAGCTTGGAGCGGGCGTAGGCACGGAGAATGCGGTAATTCTGCTCCAGGCCCAGATCCTCGAAATCGAGCCCACCCTGGTAGTGCGCCGCCGAGGCCACGTTGACGATGCGCGCCGGCGCGCTGCCCATGATCATATCGAGCAGCAGGTGCGTAAGCAAAAAGTAGCCCAGGTGATTGACCGCGAAGGTCGCCTCGATGCCGTCCTCGCTGAGCACGCGCTTGGCGAACACCGTACCGGCATTGTTGACCAGCACGTCCAGGCGCGTATGGCGCTTGCCGAACTCGGAGGCCAGTTGCCGGACCGAGGCCTGCGATGAAAAATCGCACAGCAACGACTCGATGGCGTCAGATTGCGTGCGTTGCCGGATCTCGGCAAGCCGCTTCTCCGTCTTGGCCGGGTTGCGCCCGACGATCACCGTGTTCGCCCCCCGGCGCGCCAGCATGACCGCCGCCTCCAGCCCGATGCCGCTCGTGGCGCCCGTAATCAGTACGGTCTTGCCGCGCATGTCCATGTAGCTGTCTTGCATGAAACGGGGCTCCAGCCAATCCGGTTCCCTTAATCAGCCTAGCACGGCCTTCGCCTCATGCGCCGCGCGCTGCCTGCCCGTCTCCGCGCCGGCCGGACTTGCGTGTCCTGTTGCCTCGCGACCGCCTTGCCGGTGACGGCCCGGGAGCGGCTTGCGCCCGATGCGGCGCCTGCGGCCGGTTCACGGGCGTGCCCGGTTCATAGCCGGGCAGCACCTCGCGTTTCAATTCCCGCCCGATAAGCCGTTCGATACCGGCCAGGTATTGCTGCTCTTCGCCGCAAACCAGCGAGATGGCTTCGCCCGCACGTCCCGCACGCCCGGTACGGCCGATGCGATGGACATAATCCTCGGCCACATTGGGCAGCTCGTAGTTCACGACGTGCGGCAATTCGTCGATGTCCAGCCCGCGCGCCGCGATGTCGGTTGCCACGAGGACACGAACCCGCTCCGATTTAAAATCGGCCAGAGCCCGGGTGCGCGCACCCTGGCTCTTGTTGCCATGGATGGCGGTCGACTTCAGGCCATCCTGCTCCAACTGGCGGGCCAGCCGGTCGGCCCCGTGCTTGGTGCGGGTAAACACGAGCACCTGGCGCCAATTATTGGTCCCGATCAGCCACGACAGGGCCGCCCGCTTGTGGGGCTTGTCCACCGGGTGGATGCGTTGCGCCACCTGTTCCGCCGTCGCGTTGCTGCGTGCGATCTGAATGGCTTCTGGATTGACCAGGAACTCCCGGGCAAGCTGCTTGATGGCCGGCGAGAAAGTCGCCGAAAAGAGCAAGGTCTGCCGTTCGCGGGGCAGGTTCCGGAGCAGGCGCCGGACGTCATGGACGAATCCCATATCGAGCATCCGGTCGGCCTCGTCGAGTACCAGCACCTGGACCCGGGAAAGATCCACCGTGCGCTGCGCGACGTGATCGAGAAGCCTGCCGGGCGTAGCCACCAGGATGTCGACGCCGCGCGCGAGCTTCTGGATCTGCGGATTGATGCCGACGCCGCCGAATATCGCACAGGTGCGCAACGGCAGATACTTGCCGTAATCGCGGAAATTCTGTTCGACCTGCGCCGCCAGCTCGCGCGTCGGCACCAACACCAGCGCACGCACGGGACGCGGCCCCTTGGCGGGCTGAGCGCTCAGACGCTCGAGGATGGGCACGGCAAAACCGGCCGTCTTGCCGGTGCCGGTCTGGGCCCCGGCCATGAGGTCACGTCCGTCAAGGACGACGGGAATGGCTGCCTGTTGTATGGGCGTAGGTTCGGTATAAGCCTGTTCGTCAAGCGCGCGCAGTACCGCGGCCGACAGGCCGAGAGCTTGGAAAGACATGGAGTTCTCCTGGGAGGGCGGCCCAGAAGCTGTATGACTGGAGCGCCGGCAAGTCTTTGTTTAATGATGCGGCCGCGGCCGCTATAGCTGAACCCGGCGGATTCCGGGTTTACAGAGCGATCAGTTTAACAGACCAGCCGCCGCATAGCCGGTCGGCGCCCTTCAGTCCGCCGCCAGAACGCAGGCGAACACCAGGGGCGCCACGATCGTGGCGTCGGACTCGATGATGAACCGGGGGGTGTCGACGCCGAGCTTGCCCCAGGTGATTTTTTCATTGGGCACGGCCCCGGAGTAAGAACCGTAACTCGTGGTGGAATCGGATATCTGGCAGTAATAGGCCCACAACGGCGTTTCGATTTCCATATCCTGCTCGAGCATCGGCACGACGCAAATCGGAAAGTCCCCGGCAATGCCGCCGCCGATCTGGAAAAAGCCGATGGGTGATTCGCGTGACTCCCTGCCATACCATTCGGCCAGGAACGTCATGTACTCGATACCGCTACGCACGGTGTGCACGGCCTGGATATCGCCCTTGAGGCAATGCGCGGCGAAGATGTTGCCCAAGGTGGAGTCTTCCCAGCCCGGCACGATAATCGGCAGGTTGTTTTCGCACGCCGCCACCAGCCAGGAGTCGGCCGGATCGATCTGGAAGTGCCCGTCCAACTCTCCCGAACGGATGATCTGGTAGAGGAATTCGTGCGGGAAGTGACGCCCTCCCGCCCGGTCGGCGGCCTGCCAGCGTTGCAGCACGGCCGCTTCCACCCGGCGGATGGCTTCCGCCTCGGGAATGCAGGTGTCGGTGACCCGGTTGAGGTGGCGATCCAGCAGTGCTTTTTCGTCTTCCGGTCCGATTTCGCGATAGTGGGGCACACGCACATAATGGTCGTGAGCCAGCAGGTTGAACAGATCCTCCTCCAGGTTGGCCCCCGTGCAGGTGATGGCGTGGACTTTCCCGCCGCGAATCATCTCGGCCAGTGACAGGCCCAGTTCCGCGGTACTCATGGCGCCGGCAAGGGTGACCATCATCTTGCCGCCTGCGCCCAGATGACGAATGTAGGCATCCGCGGCATCGACCAGTGCGGCCGCGTTGAAATGGCGATAGTGGCGGCGCACGAATCGCGCTACTGCCTGTGCATCTTGCATCGCTTGCTCCTTGTCCGGCGGATGGTGCCCGTTCAGGGCCTGATACGCTCGACCGTCTCGTCGTTGGCCACCAAAAGCAGGTCGGCGCACCGGCGGGCAAAGAGCCCGACAGTCACCATGCCGGCTATGCCGTTAAGGTCTGCCTCCATCGCCAGCGGATCCAGGATCCGCAAACCCTTCACGTCGAGAATCTGGTTGCCGTTGTCCGTGACGAATCCCTCGCGCCACCTGGCATCCCCGCCACGGCGATCCAGTTCCCGCGCAACATAGCTTCGCGCCATCGGAATGACTTCGATCGGAAGCCCGAAATCCCCCAGCACGTCGACCAGTTTTGCCTGGTGAATCATGCACACGAACTGCCGGCTGGCCGCCGCCAGAATCTTTTCCCGGGTCAGGGCGCCGCCGCCGCCCTTGATCAGGGCACCGTGCCGCGTGGCCTCATCCGCGCCGTCGACATACACGGCAACCGTGCCCACTGAATTCAGGTCCAGCACCCGGATTCCCGCCGCGCGCAACTTGTCGGCCGTATCCTCGGAGCTGGCAACGGCGCCCTCCAATTGATGCTTGACGGGTTCGAGAGCCTTGATGAAGTGCGCCACCGTAGAACCGGTGCCGACACCGATCACATCGACGCCACGAATGGATTCCAGTGCCGCCTCGGCTACCCGGGCCTTGGCGGCTTCTACAGTGTTCGAGCCCATTGTGTCCCCATTATTGAGAAAGGGGCACGCACCGCATCCGGCCCGTGCCCCAATTCTGCCCATCAACCGAAAATGATGGGAGCATCAGACCTGCGCGATTATTTACGCGCGGCGGTCTTCTTCCTGCGAGTCGCAGTCTTTTTGCGAGCAGCCGTCTTCTTGCGCGCGGAAGTCTTCTTCCGTGCCGCAGGCTTCTTGCGGGCTGTCGCCTTCTTCTTGCGAGCCCCGGCCTTCTTCTTGCGGGCCGTGGCCTTCTTCTTGCGGGCCGTGGCCTTCTTCTTGCGAGTCCCGGCCTTCTTCTTACGGGCCGTGGTCTTCTTCTTGCGGGCCCCGGCCTTCTTCTTGCGAGTCCCGGCCTTCTTCTTACGGGCCGTGGTCTTCTTCTTGCGGGCCCCGGCCTTCTTCTTGCGAGTCCCGGCCTTCTTCTTACGGGCCGTGGTCTTCTTCTTGCGGGCCCCGGCCTTCTTCTTGCGAGTCCCGGCCTTCTTCTTGCGGGCCGTGGTCTTCTTCTTGCGAGTCCCGGCCTTCTTCTTGCGGGCCGTGGTCTTCTTCTTGCGAGCCCCGGCCTTCTTCTTGCGGGCCGTGGTCTTCTTCTTGCGAGCGGTAGTCTTGCGCGATGCAGTCTTCTTGCGAGCGCCTACCTTCTTTTTCGCAATCGCCTTACGGCGTGCAGCCTGGGAACGACGAGCGACAGTTTTCTTCTTCGCTGCCGTTTTCTTTCGGCGCGTCGCAGTCTTTTTGCGAGCACCAGTCTTGCGTGTTGCCATGAGTCGGGTCTCCATGTGTGAACAACTCGTCATGAAGTATAGTTGCATTTACTTAATTTTGTGTGTTTTTTTGAAAAGTTTTTTACTTTGCAAGCATACAAATTCGCTTCCAATGTTTTGCAGAAACGGGGGTCACCGAAAGCCGATTGCCGCGCTGCAGAATCTTCATTCCTTCCAGCGCACTGTCTTCGCGCAGCACCGGCAAAGCGACCGTTGCATTGAAACGTTTGACAAACCGGACGTCGACAACCGACCAGCGCGGTGATTCCGGCTTGCTTTTGGGGTCGTAATGCGGATCCTTTTCATCAAATTGAGTCGGGTCCGGATAGGCTTCGCGCACTACACGCATGATTCCCGCGATCCCCGGTTCCTTGCAGTTCGAGTGGTAGAAAAACACCTCGTCGCCGACACGCATCTCCCGCATGAAGTTTCTTGCCTGGTAGTTCCTGACGCCATCCCATAAGGTTTTCTTTCCAGGCGCCCGCGCCAGGTCGTCGATACCGAACACGGATGGCTCAGACTTCATCAGCCAGTAATGCATACGCCTCTACCTCTGCCTGGAGAAAAAATGCAGCCCCGCCTGGGTCACGATCGCGTCCAGTGCGACGTCCCACTCGGCGGATTCGAGTGTGTCGCAGCGCTGGTCGTCGTAGGCATAGCCACAGAGAACCGGCGGAGCACTCCGTGTGCGCCGGAACGCAAACGCACGATCATAAAACCCGCCCCCGAATCCCAAACGGTTCCCCTGCATATCGAAACCGAGCAGCGGGACGAGGACCAGGTCCAGGGATTCAGGCGCCACCACCGCGGCATCCGGGGAAACCGGCTCGGGAATGCCGAAACGATTGCTGACCAACAGGTCGCCCGCATGCCAGTCCACGAACTCCATGCCCGTTGACGTTATGACACGGGGAAGGCAGACCGATTTGCCCGCGGCACGCGCGAGCTGCAGAAGGGGGGTGGGATCGAGCTCGCGATCCACGGATGCGTAACCCGCCACGTGCCCGGCGCGCCGGAAGAGTTCACTCGAGGAAAGATGTTCGGCGCAGACCTGCGCCGCTGCCGCGGCGGCGGTATCGCTCATCGCAGCCCTGCGGGCACGCAACTGGCGCCGGAGCCGGCTGCGTGACGCTTCCAGATCGGGGTGAGAAAGTGGCATCCTCCGTCTACGCCGTTGCCGGTGGTCGCCCTTGAACCAACAGTTCAAGGGGGAACGGGCCGAGGCCGCTAAGGCTTTCCGCTGCTATGCGGACATGCTCACTGCGTGCCCCTGGCCGGCTCCTAAGCTCGGAATCAGGCTCGAAGGGTTTGCACAGCATCGAACGCAACAGAGGATGCAGGTTCATGATCGCGCTCTGCCCATCCAGTTTCAAGCCCCCACGGGGGTTGACTTCGAGTATGAAAGGCCTAGATACACGCCCCGGGGCCCCTGCGGGTCGCTCAATCGGAGTCGGTCTGCTCGCCGTCCGCCTCCGCCAGGCGGAGACGCATGCGCCGGATCCGTTCCAGCGCCTCGTCCACGGCCCGCGTGCCGCCATTTTCGGCTTCGAGGTACTGGTGGGCGAGGTTGAGCGCCACCATTACGGCGATTCGATCCATGCCGACCACGCGTCCGGAATCGCGCACTTCGCCCATTTGCTGGCTCAGCAAATCGGCCGCCTTCAGCAGCGACTCGCGCTCCTCCGGCGGACAGGCGACATGGTAGTCACGGTCGAGTATGCGAACCGTGACCTGCGAGCTGGCGGTCACGAAACTTCCAGCCCCTTGAGCCGGGTAATCATGGCCTCGACGCGGCTCTGTACCACCATGTTCTTGTTGGCCAGTTGTGCGCGCTCGGCGCTCAACGTGTTGAGCCGTTCGGTCAAGAGGTGGTTTTCCTCGCGCAGCCCCTCCACCCGTTTGGCGAGTCGCAGCACTTCCTTCTCCAACCCCTGGAGCTCTTCTTCGAGTTTTTTCGGTAGTTGTGCATCCATGACGTTGAACTATATGCGTAAATTGCGCACAAATCAATCCCGGCACACAATCTCCGGCTTTCATCCCGCGGGGTCTGTCCGCATACCGTGACCCTGTCGGGGCCGCCGGCATGGCCAACTCACGTTACGATGAGCGCATGGATGCCTTCTCCCCCGGCGACCTTCCCGACACCATGGATGGGCTGCAACGCGCGCGCTGTCATGGCGCCCTGACCGGATTCGTATGCGTCGCGCAAAGCCCGCGGCATGCCGCCGAACGGGCCCTGCCCCAGGCACCCGGCCTCGACCTGCACGTGCTCGAGCCATGGGCCGAGGCCATCCGCGCGCGGCTGCGCGCCCCGGACCTGTCTTTCCGCCTCTATCTGCCCGACGACGAGCAGCCGCTGCCGCGGCGCATGGAAGCGCTTGCGGCCTGGTGCAAGGAATTCCTCTCCGCACTCGGCGAAGGCGGCGAGCGCCTGGGGAAACTCGGCGACGACGCGCAGGACACGCTGCGCGAGCTGGAAATCATCGGGCAGGGGGCGAACGTCGGCGAGGACGACGAGGAAGCGGAAGAATTAATGCTTGCCGAACTGGGCGAACACGTCCGCCTCAGCGTCTTGTTCCTGTACCAGGCGCTCAACCCGCCCGTGGCGCCCGTGGCACAATAAACAACGACTCCTAACCAGGAACGCTTTCGATGAATCCGCAGGAATTCAAGCGCCGGCGCACGGCCCTGATGCGCATGATGGGCAAGGGCTCGATTGCCATCATCCCGTCCACACACGAGAAAATCCGCAACCGCGATGTGGTGTACCCGTTCCGCCAGGACAGTGATTTCTGGTACCTCACCGGCTTCAACGAGCCTGATGCCGTGGCCGTGCTGATCCCCGGGCGCAAGGCGGGCGACTACATCCTGTTCTGCCGCGAGCGCGACCCGGAGCGCGAGACCTGGGACGGGCACCGCGCCGGCACCGAAGGCGCAATCAACGAGTACGGCGCCGCCGACGCCTTCCCGATTTCCGACCTCGACGACATCCTCCCGGGCCTGATCGAAGGCTGCGAAAGCGTGTTTTACACGATGGGCGTCAACCCGGCCTTCGACCAGCGCATGACCCACTGGGTGAACGAGCTGCGCGCCAAGGGCCGCACGGGCGCGCGTACGCCCGAGGAATTCGTGGCGCTGGAACACCTGTTGCACGACCTGCGCCTGTTCAAGAGCCGCAGCGAGATCAGCGCCATGAAAAAGGCCGCCAAGATCTCCATGGAAGCCCATCGCAAGGCCATGCGCCGCGCCCGCCCTGGCGCCTGGGAGTACGAGGTGGAAGCCGAACTGCTGGCCGAATTCCGCGCCCACGGCACGCGCGAGGCCTACGGCTCGATCGTGGGCGCGGGCGCCAACAGCTGCACGCTGCACTATGTCTCCAACGACCAGGAGATGAAGGACGGCGACCTGCTCCTGATCGACGCCGGTTGCGAGTTCGGCTACTACGCTTCCGACATCACTCGCACCTTCCCCGTTAGCGGGCATTTCACGCCCGAGCAGCGCGCGATCTACGACATCGTGCTCGCCGCGCAGAAGGCGGCCATCGACAAGTGCCGCGCGGGCCACCGCTTCAACGAGCCGCACGACGCCACCGTGCAGGTCATCACGCGCGGGCTGATCAAACTCGGCTTGCTCAAGGGCACGCCGGCGAAGCTGATCAAGGAAGGCGCCTACCGCAAGTTCTACATGCACCGCGCCGGCCACTGGCTGGGCCTCGACGTGCACGACGTCGGCGATTACAAGGTCGCGGGCGCGTGGCGCGAACTCGAGCCGGGCATGGTGCTCACCGTCGAGCCGGGGATCTACATCCCGCCGGGCACGCGCGGTGTCGCGAAGAAATGGTGGAACATCGGCGTGCGCATCGAGGACGACATACTCGTCACGAAGGGGGAACCGGACGTGCTCACCGGCAAGCTCATCAAGGAAGCCGACGACATCGAAAAGTGGATGCAAGCCGCGTGAATGACGGCGGCCGTCGTGACGCACTCGTGGCGGGTGGCGGCCTGGCCGGCGGGCTGGCCGCACTCGCGCTGGCTCGCCTCGGATTGGCGGTCACCCTGGTCGAGGCACGCGCACCGGCGCCGCCCGGGGACGCGGTCGAGAACCGCGACGGGCGCAGCATCTCTCTGTCGCTCGCCAGCCTGCGCGTACTCGACGCGCTCGGCATTACCGAGTCGCTCGCAACCGTCTCGCAAGCCATCACTACGGTGCACATCTCCGAAGCCGGCCATTGCGGGCACCTGCACTTTACCGCGGAGGAAATGGGCGTACCCGCGCTCGGCCGCGTGGTGCCCGCCGACCCGCTGCTCGCCAAAATCCTGGCAGCCGCTGAAGCGGCCGGTGTCGAACGTATCTGTCCCGCGACCGTAGAAACCACCTCACTGGCCGGGGACGGCGCTTCGCGAATGATGACGCTCACCGGCCCCGACGGGGCCGTCACATTGAATACGCGCCTCCTGGTCGTTGCCGACGGTGCCGGCTCCGCCCTGCGCGACGCGCTCGGCATACGCCACCAACCGCAGCCCTACCACAACACGGCCCTGGTCACGACGGCACGCGTCTCCACGCCGCATCCGGGCATGGCCTTCGAACGGTTTACGCGGGAAGGCACCCTGGCCATCCTGCCGCGCGCCGGTGACCGCGTCGGCATCGTGTGGACGGTGAAGGACGATCGCGCCGAGGCCCTCGCAGCCCTGTCGGCCGAAGCCTTCCACGCCCGCGTCTCCGCGGCCCTCGGAGGACGCCTGGGCGCGATGCAGCCGGTCGCGCCCATACGCCATTTCCCGCTCAACGGCGACCTGGCGCAAGCCCAGACCACCGAGCGTGCCGTGATCATCGGCAACGCCGCACACAGCCTGCATCCCATCGCCGCCCAGGGCTTCAACCTGAGTGTGCGCGACATTGCCGTGCTGTTCGAATGCCTCAGGGATCATGCGGATCCGGGCGAAGCGGATGCATTGAAAGACTACGCCTCGTGCCGCCGCCGCGACCAGGCCCGCACACGCGCCTACACCGGATTGGCGCGCATCCTGGGCGATCTGGAAACACCGTTCGCGGCACCCGCGCGCGCGCTGGGGCTGCTCGTCGCCGAATTCAATCGCCCGCTGGCACGCGCCCTTGCCCGCCAGGGCATGGGACTCGCGCCGCGGCCCTTGCCCGAACTCGTCCGGGGAAAAAGCTTGTGAAGAAAAGCGAAGTCGATGTCGCTATCATCGGCGCCGGCCCCGTCGGCTGCGTTCTGGCGCTGGGCCTTGCGCGCGGCGGCATCCGCACGGCCCTGATCGAGGCGCGCGCGCCGCGGCCCTGGTCCAGAGACCAGATGGATCTGCGCGTCTATGCCCTGTCTCGCGCCTCGCAGAACACCCTGCACCGCCTGGGCGCCTGGGACCGCATTGAGCGCACGCGCGCCTGTGCCTACAACGCCATGCAGATCTGGGAAGCCGGCGGGAAGACGCGCCTGGAGTTCCGGGCGGACGAAGTAGATGAGCTCGATCTCGGCCATATCGTCGAAGGCGCGCTGGTGGTCGATGCCCTGGTCGAGCGCGTGCGCGCGACCCCGGACATCGCCTGGCATTGTCCCACGGCACTGCAGAAGCTGGAGATCAACGACGAGGCCGCCGAGCTGTCGCTGGAAGACGGCACACGCATCAGCGCCAGACTTGCCGTCGGCGCCGACGGCGCGCGTTCCCGCGTCCGCGAATGGGCCGGCATCCAGGTCCGCGAAAGCTCCTACGCGCAGAATGCCGTCGTCGCCCACCTGCAACCGGAGCAGGAGCACGGCCGCATCGCGCGGCAGGTGTTCCATTCCACCGGCCCGCTCGCCCTGTTGCCGCTCTCCGACGGCCGCATCTCGATCGTCTGGTCGACCCGGCCCGATCATGCCGAAGAGCTGCTCGCGATGAACGAACAGGAATTCGGCGAGGCCGTGAGCGAAGCCAGTGAACACGTGCTGGGCGCACTCACGCTCGCCAGCGAACGCGCGAGCTTCCCGCTGCGGCGCCTGCACGCGCACAACTACGTCGCCCCGCGCGTCGCCCTTGCCGGCGATGCCGCACACGTCGTGCATCCGCTCGCGGGGCAGGGCATGAACCTCGGTCTGCTCGATGCAGCGGCCTTGGGCGAAGTCATCCTCGATGCACGCCGCGCAAACAGCGATGTTGACGACTACCTGGTGCTGCGCCGCTATGAGCGCTGGCGCCACGCCGAAAACCTGGCCATGCAAAGCGCCTTCGGCGGCTTCAACCAGCTCTTCGGCCTGGAAGGACCGGGCGTACGGTCGGCGCGTGGCCTGGGCATGCAATTGTTCAACCAATTCGGCCCCGCCAAACGGCTCGCGATCCGCATCGCACTGGGTCTTGCCGGCGAACTCCCCGAACTCGCCAAGCCCATTCTCTAAGTTGCGGACCCCGCCAGCAGCGGGCTTGGCCTGGATTTGACAGGGTATTTTATTGGATTTATAGTCTATCCAACTAAATAGGGATGCCCCCTGGTGCCCAGAAGCTACACCAAGGTCCGCCGTGCCAAATTGGAAGCCCGAACCCGGGAGAAGATCGTGCAGGCCACTGCGGCACTCCACGCCGAGCACGGTACGCTCAAGACCTCCTACGCAATGATTGCAAAGCAGGCCGGCGTCTCGCCGCAGACGGTCTACAACCATTTCCCGGATCTCGGCCAGCTGATCAACGGATGCACCAGCCATGTGTACGCGCAAGCCCCCCAGGTCGACGAGGCCTGCTTCGGGGAGACGGAATCGACGCCGGAACGCCTCCGCTTGCTCGCCCAGGCCGTTTACGAACAACTCTCTTTCATGGCTCCATGGCTTCGCCTGGGCTGGGGCGAAGCGGAGGTCATCCCCGAGTTGGCAGAAATTTTCTCCCGTGGCCAAGCCGAACTTCGCAAATTGATTGCGCAAGCGGTAGCGCCCGCCTATCGCGCGACGCCCGATTTCCTGGATGCCGCCACGCTGTTGCTCGACTACCCGGCGTGGAAAACGTTTACGCACGGACGCTCCGCGGCAGAAGCCGCCAAGCTGGCAGGTGAGTGCCTGGTCGCCCTGCTGCCCTCCATCAACCAGGCTTAACCGGAGGACATTCATCATGAATGCCATTACCCACGGTGATCCGACCCGCATTGACGAGATCGCCGACAATATCTACCGCATCAGCACGATCGTCCCGCCGGATGTCGTGCCCGGCGGTTTCACTTTCAACCAGTTCCTGATCAATGACGACAAGCCCCTCCTTTTCCATACGGGTCCTCGGAAACTGTTCGCCATGACCCGTGACGCAATCGCCCGAGTCATGCCCGTCGAAAAACTGCGTTATATCGCCTCTTCGCACTTCGAACCCGACGAGTGCGGGGCATTGAACGAGTTTCTCGCCATCGCCCCGGATGCCGAACCGATCTGCAGCAGGGTCTCCGCGATGGTCTGCATGGGCGATTACGCGGACCGCACGGCCCGTGCGCTGGCTGAAGGGGAGCAACTGGAACTGGGCCGTCACACTTTGCAGTGGTTCGACACGCCTCACGTACCCCATGGCTGGGACTGCGGGTATATAACGGACCTGACCACTCGCACTCTGTTTTGCGGCGACCTGTTCACGCAGTTCGGATCGGAACACCCCGTGCTGACGACCGACGACATCCTCGAACCCAGCGAGGCGGCTCGCAAGAACATGGATTACTACAGCCACTCACCCGATACGGAGGCGACCCTGGCACGACTGGCTGCAACGCAACCGACGACGCTTGCCTGCATGCACGGAGCGTCCTGGCAGGGTGATGGCGCGGCGCTGCTTACCGCGCTCGGCCAGCGCCTCGCAGGCAAAAGCTGAGCACCCGGGAAGAGTGCGAATCTCGCGAACCAGGAACGCTGGGCGCTGCAAGGCGCCCGGCGCTGGTACAGAGTGAGCAGGAATCCCGGACCGTGCAGAACTTTCACGGAGCACGGGTCATGCAAATTTGCGTGTAATCTGTCCCCCCGACCGGAACAGAATGCCCCCATGCAGAGTGAATCTCATGCCGTACGCAGGCCCCATCGGATATCGCTGCTCGCAGGCCTGGCCCTGACGGCCTGCACGCTTGCGGCGCCGGGGGCCGTGGCCAAGGAGCACCCGCACGAAAACCCCGACATCCTGTGGCAATTCGTGCACGGCAGCTGTGCGCCGGCCGCCAGGCAAAACAAGTACCCGCCCAGGCCCTGTGCCGAAGTCTCCACACCGCCGGGGCAGTTCGAGCGCGGTTACGTGGTTTTCAAGGACATGCGGGGGCGCTCCCAATACCTCGTACTGCCGTTGGCTCGCATCACGGGCATCGGAAGTTCGTCCGTGCGGCAAGCCGATGCACCGAATTATTTCGCCGATGCCTGGACGGCGCGTTTGTATGTGGATGCCGCCCTGCACCGGATCATGCCCCGCGACGAGCTGATCCTGGCAGTAAACTCGAAATATGCCCGCTCGCAGAATCAGCTTCATGTCCACGTGGACTGCATCCGATCCGACGTGAAAGCCGCCTTGCTCAAATCGCTGACCCGCATCGACGAACAGTGGAAGCCCCTGCCCACACCCTTGCGGGGGCATGCCTATCTGGCCAAATGGGTCGGCGGATCCTCCCTCGCGATCAATCCGTTCCGCTCACTCTCGTCTTCACTGCCTGCCGGCGCCGACATGGGTGAGTACGGCCTGGCCGTGGCCGGCGCCTGGTCGCCAGGCGGAAAGACGGGTTTCATCCTGCTGGCCACGCGGGGCGACCTCAGCAAAGGCAACTATGGCAGCCCCGAGGAACTGCAGGACCACGCCTGCGCCATCGCGCACCGGTCCTGAGTTCGCCCCCTGAGACAACAACGTTGATGGAAGTCATGGACAGGCACGCGCCCTGTTGCGGATTCTAGGAGCCTGAGATCCAGGAGGATGCGATTCGTAAGGGCCGGGGCGTTCCCGCCCACATACGCATCGCGTCGCATTTGCCGTTGCTTTCGAACGCAGGGTGGAGGGGCAGGCGATGGCCGTGGGCTTACTCGAATCACTGGGCACCATCATCAGCCTGCTGGCGGTCGCGCTTACCCTTGCCGGCCTGGCCATGCGCACCCGGCAAAACACGCAGACCCTGCGCAGCCTGACCTACAGCCGGGCGCTCGATCGCCTTGCCGCGGCGCAGGCCCGCCTGGCTGCCGATGCGGAAATGAGTGAACTGTTCTCCACCGGCTTGCGCGACCCGGCCCGACTGACTAGACACGAGCGCATACGGTTCACGTGGCTGCTCTACGAAATGTTCGGCATCTTCGAATTCATGCACGACCAGGCACGCGCCAGGTCCATACCGCCGGAACTCTGGGGACGCTGGAGCCCGACCGTCGCCTGGTGGCTGACCTTCCCCGGCATCCAGGCGTGGTGGAAAGCGAAGCCCACGCCCTTCAATCCCAGATTCAGCGCCTTTGTGGAATCATGTATCGCCCAGCCCAGTGCCGACGAGGAAGCGAACCGCCGCTGGCAGGAATTCCTGAACGCGCCGCAGGCAGCGCCCGGGAAGCAACCCTCTTGAGAGAATGCTACCGTTCGGCGCCGAAGTCGACGCGGGTTCCGGCGCCTGTCCTTTCGGCCTGCTCGTAAACATATCGGGCTGCGGCGAGATCCTCGGTTGCCAGGCCGACGGACTTGAACAGGGTTATGTCTTCGGATCCGGTTCTCCCTGCGACACGCTGGAGAACGAGGTCAGCCAATTCGCCCAGGATGTGGTTTTCGGCAATCGCTTTTTCCCGCAGGGGGATGCGGATGTCGTCGGCTTCGTCCATGGCGGATACCTTACGGTCCACGAACAGGCGACTGCGTGTGACGGCTGCCGTGTCGAGTTCACGAAACGGCGGCACCGAGGCGCCGACGGCGTTGACGTGCACGCCCGGCGACAACCAATCGCCCTGCAGCACCGGTTCCGTCGCACCCGTGACCGTGCAGACCAGGTCGGCGTCTTCAACCGCCTCGCGCGCACTGCCCACGGGGACGACTTCGATCCCGTAGCACACGGACGCGTTTGCCGCGAACCGCCGGGCATGCTCGGCATTGCGGCTCCAGACGCGCACGCGCCGGATCGGGCGCACCGCCTGCATAGCGGCCAGATGCATTTCGGCCTGCGTGCCCGAGCCCAGGATCGCGAGGTCGCCGGCATCGCCGCGCGCCAGCAGGCGCGTGGCAAGCCCGCTGACCGCGGCGGTACGGATCGCGGTAATGGCCCCGGCGTCGACAATCGCCTGCAACCGGCCGTTCTCCGTTTCGAACAGCAGCACCGCACCCTGGTGCGATTCGTAGCGGGTCGAGGTATTGCCGGGAAACACGCTCACAATCTTGGCGCCGAGTGCGGGCGGCTCACCCAGCCACGACGGCATCAGCCCGAGCGCCCCCCGCCTGTCCGGCTGCCACATCACGCTACGCTGCGGGAACTGTGCCCCGCCTTCGCCGAGCGCCCGGAACATCTCCGCCATGACCTCGATGCACCCGGTCATCGGCAGCAGTTCCGAGACCTCCTCATGACCGATGATCGTTACGTGCATGGCAATTTCTCAGTACGGGCAATCCCGCAATGTCCAGGGAAAAAGTGGGTGTTTGGAATATTGATCGCGCAAGCGTCATTCAGGAATCAAGTGCGCGCCGCGGACCGTCCAAAAACCGCCTCCCTTGAGGCGTGACATGAAGAACACGTCCCGAAGGCTCGCGCCGAACATAGTGCAAGACAAGCAGGCGCTTCAAAATAGCCGCCCCGAGCGCACCGGCCAAATGCATCCTGCGCTCACTCCAATCGAGGCACGAGCGGCATAGCCGCCGGCGATTATGACGAAGGTCGGACAGGTCAATGCCGAATCGTGTGCACCATTCTTCGCCCCTGGAAGTGACAAATGGTTCTCCATCCTTTATCCCGATGAAGCCTTCTTCCTGGAGTTGTTCGTATAGATGTACCGCGACCTCTCCTGCCAGATGGTCATAGCAGACCCTCGCATAGCGAAGCCCCGCCTCGCGCGGCCCGACTTTCAGTTCATCCGCATGCTTTCGAACGGCCAACCCCATGAGCGACTCCAGAATCCGGGCTGTCTCCGGATCGGAGAGCCGATAGTAGCGATGCCGGCCTTGTTTCTCGACCTCTATCAGCCCCGCTTCTCTCAGATGAGCGAGGTGGCTGCTTGCCGTTGACGGTGCCACTCCGCCCGCTGTCGACAGTTCTGTCGCCGTAAAAGCGCGACCATCCATCAACATCGCGAGTATTCGCGCGCGCGACTCGTCTCCCAGCAGGGCACCTATCGCGTCAAACCGGGGTTCGTCATGCATATTTCGACGCCAATCGAAGCGTGGCCGCTCTCCGGCACCTAAGCTGCCCTGCCACTGCCCTTGGTTAGCGAGAGGAATTCCACCAAAATGATAGCACTGCTCGGCTTGAGCCTCGCCTCTACCCTGGCGGCCGCGATGCCGGCGCCGGAAATCATTTCGCTTCCGGCGCCCCGGGATCCGCACCTGCATCTCGCCCTGCATTGCAAAGGCCCCGGGCGGCCAACCAGGAAAGGCGTCCTGTTCATCCATGGCGCGAGTTTTCCGACGATGCTCGCCGCCGGTTTCCGATTCAAATCCGCCGACTCATGGATCGATTTCATGGCAGGAAAGGGCTTCCTTTCCTGCGGACTGGACTTTCTGGGCTATGGCGACTCGAGCCGTCCCGCGGCGATGCTGGAAGCACCCGAAGGGGCAACGCCGCTGATACGCGCACCGGAAGCGGCACAGGAAATCTCGACGGCCGTCCGGTACATGCATGAAAAGCGCAACATAAGCGAGCTGCATATCATCGCCCACTCCTGGGGGACCATCCCCGCAGCCCTGTTCGCCTCGTCCCACCCCGGTGCCCTGGCTTCACTCACCCTGTTTGGCCCCATTGTGCCGATCCCGGGATCAAAGCCGGAATCCATTGATGCCTCATGGTGGGGCATTACGGCGAACCGGCGCCTGGAACAGCTGTATTACAAAAGTGTTCTACCGCATGGATTGACGCTCCTGGAGCCCGCGGTTGCCACGAAATGGGCTGAAAAATTTGCTGCCTTATCCAAATCCGCTCATGGGGACCCGCAAAAAACCATACGCATACCCGCGGGACCGGTCGCTGACATCGAGGACGCCCACGACAACGTTTATCCGTACTCTCCGGGCAAGGTAAAAGCGCCCGTTTTCGCCGTCTATGGTGATTACGACTCGGAGTCAAACGATCCCAATACGAAAAGATTCCTTGCTCGATTTACCTCCAGTCCATTCAAGTGGCGCCTGCGTATAGACCACGGGACGCACGTCATGCACCTGGAGCGAAATCGCTGGTCGCTTTACCGGAGCGTCTATGCCTTTATACGCGCGACGGAGGACAGGCGCACGAAGAGCGCCCCGGAACCCCGGGGCACACCATCACACACGGAGCAGACACCATGATCGCCGTTATTTTTGAAGTTCATGCAAAAACCGAATACAAGCACGAGTATCTCGATATCGCGGCGCATTTGAAGCCGCTGCTCGCGGACGTCGACGGATTTATCTCGATCGAGAGATTCCAGAGCCTTACCGATCCCGGGAAACTCCTGTCGCTTTCCTTTTGGCGAGACGAGCAAGCGGTTACCGCCTGGCGGCAACAGGAAGAGCACCGCGTCGCCCAAAACAAGGGACGAGCCCGCATATTCAGCAACTACAGGATCAGGGTCGCCACCGTCATCAGAAACTACACCCTGTCCGATCGCGCGGAAGCCCCAACGTAAGGGAAAAACTCTGCGCAGCGAATCCGGCAATCGCGGCCACATAACCACCCGCGAGACACGGACGACAATTGCAGTTTCCCAAACCCGGTGTCTGTTTACACCCTTCCATGCCGCTCGCCCTGGGTGACAAGCGAACTGCCGATGATGTGTCGCCGTTCTATGCCGTGAGGGCAGCGCTTCAGTCGAGGAGCTTGTCGATCTTTACGGCGCAGATGAAGTCGTTTTCCGAGAGGCCGCCGATGGCGTGCGTGGTGTAGTGCACGTGGCAGTGGCCGTAGCCGACCTCGAGGTCGGGATGGTGGCCTTCCTTGTTGGCCATCCAGGCGAGCGCGTTGCAGAAGCTCATGGTCTTGTTGAAGCCCTTGAACTGGAAGTCGCGATGGATGGACTTGGCATCGTCGGACAGCGACCATTCGGGCACGAGTTTCTTGAGGTATTTTTCGGCTTCCTCGCGGGTGAGCGGCTGTACGCCGCCTTCGCAGGCCTCGCAATGCTTTTCGGCGAATTCGGTCTTGTCCGTCATGAGTCCTCCATCGATGTTGCGTTTTCGGGTAGCAAGGCCGCCTGTAGGAGCGGCTTCAGCCGCGATCCTCCCGCGGTGTCATATTTCAATACGCGGCGGCGCTTTCCTTGTCGGCTTCCTTGGGCGGGAAAGTCGGCGCATGCATCCCGAGTGCCCGCGCCTGGCCGATCAGCGCGAAGAGATCCTTCTGCGCCACCTCGAACAGGTCCTGCAGGCTGTCGATCACGAAATACACGGTCTGGTAGATGTCGATGCGATAGGGCGTGCGCAGGGCGTCCACCGGATCGAAGGGCTTGCGCTGCGGGATATCGCTTTCCAGCGAATAGACCAGTTCACCCGGCGAGGACAGGATGCCGGAGCCGTAGGCCCGCAAACCCTTCGCCGTGCTCATCAGCCCGAACTCGACCGTGAACCAGTACAGGCGCGCGAGCATCACGCGGTCTTCCTTGCTCGCCTTGAGGCCGTATTCGCCGTAGGCCTGGGTAAAGGCCGCGAAGTTCTCGTCGATCAGCAGCGGCGTATGGCCGAAGATCTCGTGGAAGACGTCCGGCTCCTGCAGGTAGTCGAACTCGTCCCAGGTGCGGATGAACGAGGCCGCGGGGAATTTCTTGTCGGCGAGCAGGCCGAAGAACTTGTCGAAGTTGATGAGCGCGGGCACGGGCGCGACCTCCCACCCGGTGTGCCTGCGCAGCACCGCCGAAACATCGTCCGGTTGAGGCACGCGATCGGCAGGCAGGTCGAGTTTCGCCAACGCGTCCATGTACTCGTCGCAGGCGCGGCCCGGCAATACCTTCATCTGGCGCTCGTAGAGCGCCGCCCAGATCTCGTTTTCCTCGTCCGTGTACGGGATGCGGCCGGTCTCGTCCGGGACCTTGGCCGTGTATTTAGTGCCTTTGCCCATTGCCCTCACCTCCGCAGTCCAGTTTATCACCGGGGGCCGGCGCCCTGCAGGCCGCCCAGAAGGCCGGAATCCCACGATCCGGGCGGATAACGCCCTGGATTTGGAAGGGGCGGGCGCGGCAGGGTGATGCCGGGCTTCCTGTATCAGCCCAGCCCGCGCACGCTTCTCTGGGAGCGCCGGCATCTTGCCGGCCGATCGCGGTTGAAGCCGCTTCTACCAGTCCGTCATCCCGGCAGAGGCCGGGATCCAGTCAAATTAATGGCGGGCGAAGCCCGCTCCGATCCTCCCGGGTGTACCGTTAGTCGCGCCGAGAAGCGCAGCACGCAGCGGGTAAGAGGGGGGAGTGTTTGAGGTCAATGCCATATATGGCATTGGCCGAGTTGCCCCCCGGCCCGTTGCGGGCGAGCATCGCAGGGGAGCCGCAAGGCCTCTGGCCTTGCGGCCGCGACTCCCGGCACGATGCTTTTGGTGACTTTTGGCGAAACAAAAGTCACCCCGCCGGGAGGGCCAGAAAGAAGGGTACCGGCCTGCGCCGGTATGACGGAGTAGGCGGCTAAGCCGCCTTCCTTTTGTAGGTGCGGGCGACGTAGTCCTCCACCAGCTTCTGGAAGTCACCGGCGATGTCATCACCCTTGAGGGTGACCGTCTTCTTGCCGTCCTCGAACACCGGCGCCACCGGCTTCTCGCCGGTGCCGGGCAGGCTGATACCGATATTGGCGTGCTTGCTCTCGCCGGGCCCGTTGACCACACAGCCCATCACCGCCACGCGCATCTCCTCGACGCCCTCATACTCCTTGCGCCAGGCGGGCATGCGCTCGCGCGTATAGCTCTGGATGTCCTGGGCGAGCTCCTGGAAGAAGATCGAGGTGGTGCGCCCGCAACCGGGGCAGGCGGTGACGGCGGGCATGAACGAGCGCAGGCCCAGCGCCTGCAGCACCTCCTGCGCCACCAGCACTTCCTTCTCGCGGGCCGCGCCCGGTTCCGGCGTGATCGAGACGCGGATGGTGTCGCCAATGCCCTTGGCGAGCAGGATCGACAGGCCTGCGGCCGAGGCCACCACGCCCTTGGTGCCCATGCCGGCCTCGGTCAGGCCCAGGTGCAGCGGGTACTCGCAGCTCGCCGCGAGGGCGGTGTAGACCCGCACCAGATCCTGCACGCGGCTCATCTTGCAGGAGAGGATGATCCTGTCGTGCCCCAGGCCGATCTCCTCGGCACGGGCGGCGCTCCTGAGCGCCGACTCCACCATGGCATCGAACATCACTTCGCGCGCGTCCTTGGGATCCGCGCTCCCGGCGTTCTCGTCCATCAGGTGGGTGAGCAGGTCCTGGTCGAGGCTGCCCCAGTTGACTCCGATGCGCACCGGCTTGTCGTAGCGGCAGGCGACCTCGATGATCTCGGTGAACTGCGGGTCGCGCTTGGAGCCGCGCCCCACGTTGCCGGGGTTAACGCGCAGCTTGTCGAGCGCCGCGGCGCACTCCGGGTGCGCGGCGAGCAGGCGGTGGCCGTTGAAGTGGAAATCGCCCACCAGGGGCACCTCGATGCCCTGTTTGGCGAGCCCCTCGCGGATCGCGGGCACCGCGGCGGCGGCGGCCTCGGTGTTGACCGTCACACGCACCAGCTCGGAGCCGGCTCGCGCCAGGGTGGCGACCTGCTCGATCGTGGCGGCCACGTCCGCGGTGTCGGTGTTGGTCATGGACTGGATCGCAATCGGCGCGTCGCCGCCGATCGTGACCTTGCCCACGCGCACTGGGATCGACTTGCGGCGCGGTTCCAGGGGGCCTCTATCGCTCATGTCCGGGACCTCTTTTATCCAATCCCCCTTATGATATACGTCTCACGCCGTGTCATGGCTAATGACAGGCGCTTTCGTTATGCTATTACAGGCGCTTTCATGCGCCTGTTTCACTTTCTCCGAGGGGTTCGATGGAGCGCAAGACGCCACTCTACGCCACGCACGAGGCTGCGGGAGCCAAACTCGTGCCTTTCGCCGGCTGGTCGATGCCGTTGTCCTACGGTTCCGAGCTTGCCGAGCACCGCGCCGTGCGCGAGGACGCGGGGATCTTCGACGTCTCGCACATGGGCGTCGTGGACCTCGAGGGCGAGCGCTGCCAGGAATTCCTGCGCTACCTGCTGGCCAACGACGTCGCCAAGCTGACCACACCCGGGCAGGCACTCTACGGCACCATGCTCAATCCCGACGGGGGCATCAAGGACGATCTCATTACCTATTACCGGGGACCCGGGCGCTACCGCACCGTGGTCAACGCCGGCACGCGCGACAGCGACATCGCCTGGATGCGCAAGGTCGCCGGCGAGTTCGCCGTCAGCGTCAACGAACGCACCGAACTGGCCATGATCGCCGTGCAGGGCCCGCGCGCCCGCGAACGCGCCGCGAGCGTGTTGCCGGAAGCCCTCAAGGGCGCCGCGCTGGAGCTCAAGCCCTTCACCGCCGTGGACAGCGGCGACTGGTTCATCGCCCGCACCGGCTACACCGGCGAAGACGGTTGGGAGGTCATCCTGCCCGCCGAGCGCACACCCAGGTTCTGGGAGTCGCTGACCGCCGCCGGCGCCGTGCCCTGCGGCCTTGCCGCACGCGACTCGTTGCGCCTGGAGGCCGGCCTGGATCTCTACGGCAGCGACATGGACGAGACCACCCATCCCTACGAGTCCAACCTGGGCTGGACCGTGGCCATGGAGCCCGAGAACCGCGATTTCATCGGCCGCACTGCGCTCGAGCACATCAGCGAAAACGGCCCCCAGCGCCGCCTGGTCGGGCTGGTGCTCGAAGGCCGCGGCATCATCCGCCACGGCCAGGCCGTGCACACGAGCGCCGGCGAAGGCGTCGTCACGAGCGGCGGCTTCGGCCCCACCGTGCAGCGCTCGGTGGCGCTGGCACGCATCCCCGCGAGCGCCGGCAAGGACGAGACGGTCAACGTGGTGATCCGCGACAAGGAAATGCCCGCGCGCATCACCAAGCCGCCGTTCGTGCGCCGCGGCAAAATCCTGATCTGATTGCACCCAATCCAACCTGCGGAGGGCTACTCATGAGCGAGATTCCAGGCGATCTGCAATACACCGAAACCCACGAGTGGCTGCGTCAACTCGACGACGGCACGATCGAGCTGGGCATTACCGAGCATGCGCAGCACGCACTCGGCGACCTCGTTTTCGTGGAATTGCCCGAAGAGGGCTCCGAGCTGAGCGCCGGCGAAGGCTGCGTGGTAGTCGAATCCACCAAGGCCGCCTCCGACGTCTACAGCCCCGTGGACGGCGAAGTCGCGGCGGTGAACGACGCGCTCGCCGATCACCCCGAGCACGTCAACGAGGATCCCTATGGCGACGGCTGGCTGATTCGCATCCGCGCGTCCGAGGGCGGGCTGCCAGCGAACCTGATGGATGCCGAGGCCTACGCCGCGTATATCGAATCCGAGAGCTGAGAGAGCGCCCCATGCCCTTCATCCCGCATACCGAAGACGACATCCGCGCCATGCTCGACTCGCTCGGCGTCGAGCGTATCGAGCAGTTGTTCGGCGAGATTCCGCCCGAGCTGCGTATCGGAGCGCTCGAGGGCGTGCCCGAGGGCCTGGGCGAACAGGAAATCGGCCGCCTCATGCGGGACCGTGCCCTGATGGACCGTGGGGCGCTGTCCTTCCTCGGTGCGGGCGCCTACGAGCACCATATTCCCGCCGCCGTGTGGGAAATTACTACGCGCGGCGAGTTCTACAGCGCCTACACGCCTTACCAGGCCGAGGCCAGCCAGGGCACGCTGCAGCTGATCTACGAATACCAGTCGATGATAGCCGCGCTGGCCGGCATGGATGTGTCCAACGCCTCGCTCTACGATGGCGCCTCGGCGCTCGCCGAAGCCTCGCTCATGGCCCTGCGCCTCAAGCGCAAGGACACTACCCGGCGCGTACTGATCCCGGCGGCGCTCAACCCGCGCTACAAGTCGGTGCTGCGCACCATCTGCGCCAACCAGGGCGTGGAATTCCACGAACTGGTGCATGACGAGATCACCGGGCGCCTCTCCGAGCAGGCCCTGGCCTCGGCACCTCCCGCGGCCGCGCTGGTCGTCGCGCAACCCAATTTCTTCGGCTGCCTGGAAAACGTCGACCATCTCGAGCGCTATGCGCGCGAGCGCGACCTCATCCTCATAGGCAGCGTCAACCCGACCTCGCTCGCCCTGCTCAAGCCGCCGGGCCGGTGGGGCGACAAGGGCGCCGATATCGCCTGCGGCGAAGGCCAGCCGCTGGGCGTGCCGCTGTCCTCGGGCGGCCCCTACTTCGGCTTCATGACCTGCCGCAAGGAGCACGTCCGCCAACTCCCCGGACGCCTGATCGGGCGCACCGTGGACGACCAGGGCCGCACCGGCTTCGCCCTGACCCTGCAGGCGCGCGAGCAGCACATCCGCCGCTCCAAGGCCACCTCCAACATCTGCACCAACCAGGGCCTCGCCGTCACCGCGGCGACCATCTACATGTCGCTGCTCGGCCCGCACGGCCTGCGCCAGGTCGCGGCCGCCAGTCACGCGCGCACACGCGGCCTGGTAGAGCGGCTCGCCGGGCTGAACCTGAAACCGTTGTTCGGCGCGCCCTATTTCCACGAAGTCGCAATCGACCTGGGCCGCCCCGCGGAACCTGTCCTCGAACGCCTGTTCGAGCGGGAAAACATCATCGGCGGCTACGATCTCGCCCGTGCCGACGAGCGCCTGTCACACGCAGCGCTCATTTGCGCCACCGAGACCAAGACCGAGGACGATTGCACACGCTACGTCGAGGCGCTCGGCGCAGCACTGGCCGACAAACGCCTCGCTGCAGAGGCTTGAGCCCCAAACACTTACAGGAGGTCCACCATGGCTGACATCACGCTCCAGGGCAACCCGTTCCATACCTGCGGCGAACTGCCGGAGGCCGGCACCGCCGCGCCCGACTTCAAGCTGACCAATGGCGAGCTGGCCGAGAAGGGCCTCGCCGACTTCGCCGGCAAGAAAAAGCTCCTGAACATCGTGCCCAGCCTGGACACCCCGGTCTGCGCCACCTCCACGAAGAAATTCAACGACTACGCCCGCGAGCACGGCGACACCGTCATGCTGGTGGTCTCGGCCGACCTGCCCTTCGCCCAGAAGCGCTTCTGCGGCAACGAAGGCATCGAGAACGTCGTGCCGCTTTCCACTTTCCGCAGCAGTTTCGGCGCCGACTACGGCATCACCATCGAAGACGGCCCGTTGGCCGGGGTGACCGGACGCGCCGTAGTCGTGCTGGATGCCGACAATACCGTCCGCCATGTCGAACTGGTGCAGGAAATCGGCAACGAACCCGATTACGAATCTGCCCTGAAGGCCCTCGACGCATGCTGATATTCGACCATTCCCGCCCCGGGCGCCGCGCCCACGCCCAGGCGCCCGCCGGCGAATTCCCCGTCGACGATCTGCCCGCGGAACTGCTGCGGGACCAGGCGCCGGCGCTGCCCGAAGTCTCCGAAATGGACACGGTGCGCCACTACACGCGCCTGTCGCAGAAGAACTTCTCCATCGACACGCACTTCTACCCGCTGGGCTCATGCACGATGAAGTACAACCCGCGCGCGTCGAACACGCTGGCGCTGCTGCCGGGCTTCCTCAATCGCCACCCCCTGGCGCCCGACGCGAGCGGCCAGGGCGTATTGGCCTGCCTCCACGAGCTGCAGGACATCCTCAAGGCCGTCTCCGGCATGCCCGCCAGTTCGCTCGCGCCGATGGCCGGCGCCCAGGGCGAGTTCGCCGGCGTGGCCATGATCCGCGCCTACCACCAGTCGCGCGGCGACAGCGAACGCACCGAAATCATCGTGCCCGACGCCGCCCACGGCACCAACCCGGCCACGGCCGCCATGTGCGGCTACAAGGTCCGCGAGATCAAGACCGGCCCGGACGGCGACGTCGACATCGAGAGCCTCAAGGCCGCGGTCGGCCCGCAGACCGCCGGCATCATGCTCACCAACCCCTCGACGCTCGGCGTGTTCGAGCGCCGCATCGCCGAGATCGCGAAGATCGTCCACGAGGCGGGCGGGCTGCTGTATTACGACGGCGCCAACATGAACGCCATCCTGGGCAAGGTGCGCCCCGGCGACATGGGCTTCGACGTGATGCACTTCAACCTGCACAAGACCTTTTCCACGCCGCACGGCGGCGGCGGCCCGGGCGCGGGCGCCATTGCCGTGGGCCAGCGCCTCGAGCCCTTCCTGCCGCTGCCGCTGGTCGCGCACGACAACGGCCGCTACCGCCTGCTCGGCGAAGCCGACCGCCCGCATTCGATCGGCCGCCTCTCGGCCTTCAACGGCAACGTCGGTGTGCTGCTGCGCGCCTATGTCTACGCCCGCATGCTGGGCGCAGCCGGGATGCACCGCGTGGCCGAGTTCGCCACGCTGAACGCCGCCTACCTCGCCCGCCGCCTGGAAGCGGCCGGGTTCGACCTCGCCTACCCGCAACGGCGCGCGAGCCACGAGTTCATCGTCACCCTGAAGAAGCTCGCCAAGGAACACGGCGTGACCGCGATGGATGTCGCCAAGCGCCTGCTCGACTACGGCTTCCACGCGCCGACCACCTACTTCCCGCTGCTGGTGCCCGAGTGCCTGCTGATCGAGCCGACGGAAACGGAGTCCCGGGAAACGCTGGATGCGTTTGTTGAGGCGATGCACGCCATCCTCGAGGAAGCGAAAAGCGATCCCGGGAAAGTGAAAAAAGCCCCCTACACGACGCCTGTAAGCCGACTCGACGACGTCAAGGCCGCGCGCGAGCTCGACCTCGTCTGGCAGCCGGAGCAGGCCGCATGAGCGCGCTGATATCGGGCTCCCTCGCCTATGACGTGATCATGCGCTTCCCGGGCCGTTTCGGCGAGCACATCCTGCCCGAGCGCATCCACACCCTGTCGGTCGCCTTCATGGTCACCGAGCTGCGCCGCGAGTTCGGCGGCTGCGCCGGCAACATCGCCTACACACTGCACCTGCTCGGCGAAAACGCGCTGCCGGTGGGCGCCGCGGGGCATGACTTCGCGCCCTACCTCAAGTGGCTGGACAAGATCGGCATCGACCGCAGCTATATCCGCCAGCTCGACGACGTCTACACCGCGCAGGCGTTCATCAACACCGACGACGACGGTAACCAGATAACGGCATTCCATCCCGGCGCCATGGCGCGGGCCGACGAGCAGACGCTGCCCGCGGACTCGGGCGCGCGCATCGGCATCGTCGCCCCGGACGGACGCGACGCGATGATCCAGCATGCCGCGCAGTTCGCCGAGGCCGGCATCCCGTTCATCTTCGATCCCGGCCAGGGCCTGCCCATGTTCGAGGGCGAAGACCTGGAACGCTTCCTCGACCAGGCCACCTGGCTGGCCATGAACGACTACGAGGCCGGCGTGTTCTGCGAAAAGACCCGGCTCGGCCTCGAGGAAATCGCCGAACGCGTGCAGGCGCTGATCGTTACCCGCGGCTCGCGCGGCTCGATCATCCACGTGAACGGCGACACCATCCAGATTCCCGCGGTCGAGCCCAACGACGTGGTGGACCCCACCGGTTGCGGCGACGCCTACCGCGCAGGACTGCTCTACGGCCTGATGAACGAGCTGGAATGGGAAATCACCGGCCGTATCGCCTCATTAGCCGGCTCGATCAAGATCGCCAGCCGGGGCACGCAGAACCACAGCTTCACGCCCGGGGAATTCGCCGCCCGTTTCGAGGCGGCGTTCGGTTACAGCTACAACTGAGGCGCGCGTGGCCCGCGGCCGGCTCCGGTCAGGCCGCGAACAGCGCAATGCACCAGTAAACGGCGATACCGACCTGCACGACGAACGCCAGGAACCTCACATTCACCGCCACCAGGCTCGTTGAGGCCACATGCACGCCCGACTGGACAATGCGCGCGCCCAGCAGCCAGGGCGCCAGGGCATTGGTGATATCGGCGTGCCCCGTCATCACCGCGACCAGCAGCAGGCCAATGAAGAACGGCACGCTTTCGTAGCAATTGGCGTGCGCCCGGGCCAGGCGCTGCATGAACGGCGACAGGTTGGCATTATCCGGAAGCAAGGCATTGGCAGCCACCTTCCTGGCCAGTATCAGACGAGTCCGCAGCGACTCCATCGCGATCAGCAGCAACAGGGTCCAGGCGATCAGCCCGAGAACAACGATCACGGAAGGGCTATTCATCTTCAAGTCTCCCTTGAGCGTGCGGTTGTTCCGCACACCGCATCATAGCCCCTGCACCCTGGAAACCGTAAACTGGCGCCTGTTTTCCACGCCGACAGGGACTTCCGCATGAGTTTTGACGTCGAACGCGCCCGCAAGCGCTTCCCGGCCCTCGACCAGGACTGGGTGCTGATGGACAATGCCGGCGGCGCCGCCGTGCTCGACAGCGTCATCGAGCGCATGGGCGACTACATGCGTACCACGCCCGTGCAACTCGGCGCGAACTACGCGCTCTCGCAACTGGCCGTCGAGCGCCAGGCGCAGGCCGCCACCGAGACAGCCACCCTGATCAATGCCGGCTCGCCCGGCGAAATCGTCTTCGGCCCCTCCAGTTCGTCATTGCTTTCCCGGCTGGCACGCGCCATCGCCTCGCAATTCGAGCCCGGCGACGAGATCATCGTCAGCGAGGCCGACCACGAGTCCAATATCACGCCATGGCTCCGCCTTGCGGAACACGGGATCATCATCCGGACGTGGCCCATCGATGCCGAAGCCGGCCGCCTCGACCAGGCGGCCCTCGACGGACTGCTCAACGAGCGCACCCGGTTGGTCTGCATGGGCCATGCCTCGAATATCCTGGGTGCCGCCGAGCCGGTCGCCGACGTGGCAAGACGCGTACATGCCGCCGGGGCGAGACTGGTCGTGGACGGCGTGGCCTGGGCGCCGCATCGGCTCACCGACGTCCGGGCCAGCGACGCCGATTTCTATGTATTCAGCGGCTACAAAGTATTCGGCCCGCACGTGGCCGTGCTCTACGGCAAGGCCGACCAGTTACGCGCCCTCGACAACATCAACCTCGAATTCCTCGACCGCGAGGCCGTGCCCTACAAGCTCCAGCCCGGCGGCTACTGTTACGAGGCGGCTTATGGTTTCGGCGCCGTGCCGGATTACCTGCTGGAACAGGCGCCGCATGGCGGGCCCCCGCGGGAAAGACTGGCCGCGGCCTGGCGCCTCATGACCGGGCATGAAGGCCGCCTGGCCGCCAGGTTGTTCGGCTACCTGCTCGGGCGCAACGACGTCACCGTGCATGGCCCGCGTACGGCCGACCCCGACGTGCGCCTGCCCATCGTCTCTTTCAGTGTCTCGCGGCGCGACTCGGCGGAAATAGTCACCGCCGTGGACGCCGCGAACATCGGCATCCGCTTCGGCGACTTCCATGCCAGGCGACTGATCGAACGCCTCGGCCTGGCGGAGCGGAGCGGCGTGGTCCGGGTATCCATGGCGCACTACAACACGCTGGAGGAAGTGGATCGGCTGATCGCCGCGCTCGACGCCGTGCTGTAGACACGGGGCCCGTTCGATGCATACTATTCCGCATAGGCGACAATACGCTGGACAACCATGCACATACAAAAGGCACTGACGGACCTGCTCCACAAGCTCCAGAGCTGGGGGCACAGCCTGTTCCTACTGCTCCCGAACATCGTGCTGGCCCTGCTGGTCGTGGTGTTCTTCTGGCTGCTGGCCAAGATCATCGACCGCACCCTGCGCCGCGTCCTCAAACAGTTTTCCGTCGGCCACGAAATCATCGACCTGACGGCGGTGGTGGTTTTCATCGTCGTCACCATCACCGGCCTGTTCGTCGCGCTCGACGTACTCGGGCTCGACAAGACGATCACCTCCCTGCTGGCCGGCGTCGGCATCCTGTCCCTGGCGCTCGGCCTCGCCTTCCAGTCCACCGGCGAGAACTACGTGGCCGGAATCTATCTCGCCATCCGCCGCCCGTTCCAGGTCGGACAGGTCATCCGCAGCAACGACTTCTACGGCGTGGTCGAACGGATCGCCCTGCGCTCCACGTCGCTGCGCGTGCCCGAAGGGCAACTGATCTACCTGCCGAACAAGAAAATCTTCGACAGCGCGATCATCAATTACAGCGACAGCGGTCAGCGCCGGGTCGATTTGAAGATCGGCATTTCATACGGCGACGACCTGGAAAAGGTCAAGCGCGTGGCGACCGAGGCCGTCTCCGCCATCGAAAAGCGCGATCGGTCAAAGCCCGTGGAATTCTTCTATGACGACTTCGGCGACAGCTCGATCGACTTCGAAATCCGCTTCTGGATCGACTTCTACCGCGAACCGGATTACCGTGCCGCCCGCAGCGAGACGGTGATGCGAATCAAGGCCGCCTTCGACGCCAACGACATCACGATTCCGTTCCCGATCCGCACGCTGGATTTCGCCAGGGTGGGGGGCGACACGCTGGAAAGCCAGCTGCGCGCCGCCGGAATCGGCGACAAGAAGGCGCCCGCGGGATAAACCCCGGGGATGCGCTCAGCAGGCGCTTGATGTCTGCCTTTGCTCCTGTTCGTCCCTGAGCTCCAGGCGGCTTTTCTTGGATTGATACATGGCCGCGTCCGCGTGGCGCAGCAGGTGATCGCCATCCTCGCCATGGTCGGGGTAAATCGACATGCCGATGTCCGCGGACAGCTCGAAGGTTTCGCCGTCCAACACCAGGGGCGCGGAAATCGCGTTACGGATTTTTTTCGAAACTACCCGCGGGTTATCGCCATTGTGCAGATTGTTGAGCAATACGGTGAATTCATCCCCGCCCATCCGGCAAACCGTATCCGATTCGCGTACGCACGCCTTTATTCGGCGGGCGATTTCGCGCAGCACCTTGTCGCCTGCCGCATGCCCGAGACTGTCGTTAACGGTCTTGAAATTACACAAATCCAGATAAAGCAGGACCAGACTCTCGCCGCTGCGCCGGGCCTGGCTCAGCGCCACCCGGAGACGGTCGCGGAACAGCGTCCGGTTCGGAAGATTCGTCAGCGGGTCATGATGCGCCATGTGGTGCAGGCGTGCCTCCTGGCGCTTGCGGTCGATGGCCGAACCGACTTGCGTGGCCACGAACTGGAACAGGTCGAGATCCGCCTCGCAATAGCTGAAATTCCCGGACTTGACCTGCACCACGAGCGCGCCTTTCACGCCATAGTTCGTGACCAGCGGCGCACCCAGCCAATCATAGTCGTAACGGCCCGTTGCCGGTTCGGTGACGGGACAGTTCGAGTCCGCCGTATTCCCCAGCACCGCCTTCTTCGTATTGATCACCTTTTCCACCAGCGTACCTTCGCGCAGCGGAACAGCCTCCTGGACCCGTTCTTCGCCATCGAAGAAGTAGGGGAAAACCAGCTTCCCGCGTCCCTGGTCGTACAACGTCACGAAGAAGCGGTCCACCGGCAACAGCTTGTCCATGAATCCGTGCACGTAGTCGTAGAGGGTGATGAGCCCGTCGCCCGACTGCGCGGCCTCGGAAATCCGGTACATGGCCTCCTGGCGGCGGGCGACGCGGTTCAGGTCGGTGATGTCCCGCGCCACGGCAATCCGCACCTGGTCTTCCTCGGACCAGCGCGCCGACCACATGATGTCCACGATGCCGCCATCCTTGCGGATGTAGCGATTCTCGAAATTGACGTGGGGCTGCCCGCCCATCACGACCATGGCCGCGGCCATGGTCCTTTGCCGGTCGTCGGGATGCACGAGTTCGATCATGTTACGGCCGATCAGCTCGTCGGGCGTGTAGCCGAGCAGGCTTTCACAGGCGGCACTCACATAGACATAGCGGCCCTCGGCGTCGACCACGCAGACGGTGTCGACGAGCATGTCCATGATTTTTCCCGTGAGTGCGGCTGGATTTCTTGTCATTACCGCCCACTAGCTTTTCGAGGGAATATTGATTCTAAGCGATTAAAGCGTTGTTTGTGCAGGGGGTAATGACCGGCAACGATATACGGCTGCCTTGCAAAAGCGGCAATTTCAGGCCAATCGCAGGCTGGCAATGGTCCCGATACCGGCCAGCATCAACGCCAGCTGAAGCACGGATTGGCCGAGGGTCGCGCGCCGATGCAGGCCCGGAATAAGGTCTGCGGCGGCGATATAGATGAAACTCGCCGCCGACAGGCCCAGGACATATGGCACCACACCTTGCGATTCCTCGAGCCAGAAATAGGCCGCAAGGGCACCCGGCAATGTCGCCGCCGCCGACAGGCTGTTCAAGAGAAGGGCCTTGCCCCTGCCGTAACCGCTGTTGAGCAAAACACCGAAATCCCCCACTTCCTGGGGCACCTCGTGTGCGATCACCGCCAGGGCCACGGTCACGCCGAGGGGCATCGAGGTCAGGAAGGCCGCCGCAATGACCACGCCATCGACGAAATTGTGAAAGGCGTCCCCGATCAGGATCAGGGGCGCGGCCTGCCCATGCGCCTCGCAGTCCGCCTCGTGGCAATGCCGCCACAGCACGGCCTTCTCCAGCATGAAGAACAGCACCATGCCTGCCAGGACCGTTGCCGTGATATTGATGGCGGGGGCTCCCTTGAGGCCCGCGGGAATCATGCCCAGGAAAGCCGCGCCCAGCAGCGTGCCCGTGGCGTAGCTGACGAGGTTGGGCACCAGCACCTTGCGCACGCCTTCCGCGAAAAGCAGCATCAACCCGGCGCCGGCCACGGCGCCCACGCTGCCCAGCAGGCTGAACACGATGATCCAGGTCAGCGTCATGGGAGTCCCCCTGCCATTAGGCGAATTATTCCATTTTCCCCCATGGCGTTACCCCTGCCGGCACCCGTGCGCTCCTCGGCTTCAGTCGGGCCTGGCGGTTACGAAAAGGGCGCTAACCGAGGGGCATCCCAGCACAATGAAGGTGAACACGCCGAGCAAAGTTCCGTAGGGTATCGACAGGCAGCTGAAACCGGCCACGATGAGGACAAACAGACGGTGCCGCCGCTTGCGTATCGCAAAGCCCGCGAGCAACTTGGCAATCGCAAGGGCGAGGAGCAGCAGCGTAAAACCGATCCCGAAGCCGAAAAGGATCCAGCCGAACACCGCCGGCGGGGGATTGCCGGCCCCCTGGCGGAACGACTCGGGCATGGAAAGGAAAATGACGCCCATAACCGCATAGGCCAGCGGGAATAACGCAAAGAAACCGCTCAATCCCCCGGATATAAAATAGAAAATCGAGAGAAGCTTGAGGTGTTCCTCATCGCGAATTGCCTGGGCACTATCTGACGCTTCCATTCTGTATCCCCTTGCCACGGCTTTGAAGGCAAGCCATGAAAAGTATACTCGGCGCTACACACTCACCTGCATGCCTGCACGGGCAAGTGCGTCAGCGCGGCTCGCCGACGGGCATGAGAAGCAGCGGGACGACCTCGCGGGGAAGGTGCGCGGCGCGGGCGACGGCCCGGTCGTCGAAGGCGCCGACGTCGCATGTGCCGAGGCCAAGGTCTTCGGCCTGGAGGAACAGGTTCTCCGCGGCGTGGCCAACCTCGACAGGGACGTAGCGCTCGGCGCGGCTGCCGTACTTGGCAGCGGTTCGCGCGTAGACGGCGCCGAACACGATGACGGCCGGCGCCGCGGAGATCCAGGTTTGATGCAACGCGGCCTCTGCCAGCGCGCGGCGGATGTCGCCGGCCACGACAAGCGCCAGGTGATGCCCATGAGGCTCATAGTGGTAAACGCCGGACGCCAATCCTTCCACGCGACCCGCGGCCACGTAGAGTTCCAGCGGATACAGGGCGCCCGCCGATGGCGCGGTCCGCTGGCCTTCGCGGGCGGTGACACCCTGCGCGGCCCATAACAGCTGGCCGAGCTGCATGAGCGTGAGCGGCGCCGAGGCGAATTCGCGGACGGAACGGCGCTGCTTCAGTAACTGCTCCAGGGTATGCGTGCCCCGGCTCGTTGGCCGGGGCAGCGGGATGGTATCGGGTGACTGCGCCATGGCGGCTCCTCCGGGCACGGCGCACAGTGCAGCAATCATGATGCACGCGGCACGCCAATGCACTCGCCAGCGGCACCGATTGCGTTTGCCTGTTGATGCCCTCATGACGAAAGAATTCCAAAGCTCGCGCCTGGCAGCTCTGACTTGCGTCACGCCATCCCGCAATACAGGATTTTCCCTGACGGCGATGCCGCAGGGTGGCTTATAAACCCGCGGCACGCTCCAATACGGCTATACCAACCCCCGCCGCGGCTCTGGCTGCCGTTACTTGTATGCGACCGCCGCGCTGGACGGGCCTGCCAGCGGAATGAGATCGAAACGCTTGAAGCCCGCCTCCCGGCACCAGTCGCGGAAATCCGCGCCCGTATAGTCGAACCCGTCGCCGAGCTCGATCAACATGTTCAGCGACATCAACAGGCCGAACACATTCTCACGCCGCGCGTCGTCGATGACGTTCTCGACCGCGATGAATGCACCGCCCTCGGGCAACGCATCGTACGCCTTCGCTATAAGTTGCTTCTTCTTTTCCAGGTTCCAATCATGAAGAACGTTGCCCATGGTAATTACGTCCGCCGGAGGCAGCGGATCCGCAAAGAAGTCGCCGGCAACGGCCTCAATCCGGTCACTCAGTCCAGCGTCCTCGATAGCCTGTCTGGCAAGCGGTTCCACCGGGGGCAGGTCGAAACTCTTGAAGCGCAAATGCGGATGCCTGGCCGCGACCAACCGCGAGAGCAATGCGAGGGCACCACCGGCGTCGGTAACCGTCTTGTAGCGCGAGAAGTCGAACTTTTCCGCCAGCGCAGCGAAGTTGCCTGCCTGCACACCACTCATCGCGTGGAGAAATTCCTGCAGCCTGGCATCGTCTGCATACAATTCCTCGAACAGCGGCTTGCCGTTATACTTGATCTCGTTCTGCGGCATTCCGGTCTTGAGCGCCTCGTCCAGGTCGTTCCAGAATCCGAAAAGGCGGCTGTTCAGCATTTCCAGCAGCCCGCCGATGTAGTTGGGGCTGCTGCGGACGAGAAAGGTCGCAGTTTCCCGCGTATTCCGATACCGCCCCTCGGCGGCCATCGCCATCCCGCTCGAGGAATTTCATCGCTACGAGCGCATCAAAGAAATCGTTGGTGCCGCGTGGATGCAGCTTAAGGGCCTCGCCCAGTTCGGACGCCGTCATGGCGTGCTCGCCGAGACGGGAAAAAAGATCGAACGCGATGGTAGACAATAAAACCTTGGATGCAAAAAAGGCGGTTCCGGTCTCCATGATATGGCTGGGATCCAGGTTCTCGCTCATTCCAATTCTCTTCGAGAATAGCCAGATACCTGGCGCCCCGCTCATGAGCTGCCAGAAGGCGTGCGTCGGCTTTCACGCTGCATTAAACGCCTAATCCCATGGCCATGCAAGCAACGCCCGGCAGCCCCGTAACCCGGCTCGCCTGCCCCTCCTGTATCACGCCACCAGCGCGCGCATGGAGCCTCCTTATTTGTCCGCCTCGTTGTCCGCAGCCGCTCGAAATACAAGCTCCGCATGCGCCAAACGCCGGTACAGCCTGACTTTCCTGCGGTGGGGAAACCACTCGATCAGAAATGTTGCCAACGCTTCCCACAAGGATATCCACGCGACGATCATGAGCCCCTCGCCGAACACATTGGCCACGATGGACCGGTCCGGGCCCCTCAGCTGGTCCAGCCACGCCAGGACCGAGAGAATCGCGACTCCGATGGCGAACAGAATCGCCGAACGGCGCGCCATCTGAAACAGGCTTCCCGCCTCGATTTCCGCCTGGTAGAGGAAATAGGACTTGAGGCTGCGCCGGATACGCGACAAATTCCTTCCCTCCGGAGCCACAGCCAGGGTAAAACGAACAATGAAGGGCTCGGCGCCGAGTTCCCGGGCGCACCCGACCAGATATTCGGCCAGGTCCCCATCCAGGTCCCGCCGGACATAGGGCGCGCTCTTGTCGAAGTTGTTGTACAGGTCCTCCACGCGCGCCGCCGCGACGTCGATGATGCTGTTGCCCGCCTCGTCACGCTCATAGCGACCCAGGATGTTCCGCTTCAAGGTAGGCCCCCCCGAAGGCCCGCAGATACACCCAAGATTTGGGCGGCCGCCGCGATTTAAAGAGGCTGGGTCACGGGCCGGGCGTTTATTCCCGCCGCGACGAGGGCTGGGCCGGCACCTCGCGGGGGCGGGCAAGGCACAACCAGGCCGCCGCCGGCCCGGGCAGGTTCGCGCGGAATTCGACGGAGCGCAACTCCTGGATCTCCAGGGCCGGCTCGATCGCGCCGACCACGTCGCGCAACGTCCGGCGTGGCGGGCCCCAGTCCCGCGCGGGACCTTCGGTGCTGCCGACCAGGCTCAGCCACCGGCCACCCGGGGCGAGCAGGGAAGCCACGTGTTCGGCAAACCGCTCACGTTCCTCGGCCTCGTCAAAAACGTGGAAACACCCGCGGTCGAAGACAAGGTCGAAGGGTCCGCCGGACACCCGGTCGTTGAGGAAATCCAGCGGCTCGAAACGGCAATCGGCCTTCGCATCGGCCGCCTTCGCGCGGGCCTGTTCGATGGCCCGCGGCGCCAGGTCCACCCCCAGCGCCGGGAATCCCTGCCCGGCCAGCCAGATGGCGTTCGTCCCCGTGCCGCAACCGACATCCAGGGCCCGGCCCGGCTTGACCGCGCCGGATTGCACGAATTCCACCAGATGAACATCCGGTTCGCCGGTATCCCAGGGCGTGTCGGCGTCCCGGTAGCGCTCGTTCCAGTCAGGGTGCGGCATAGCCTCGCGGTCCTCTCGGGTGCCTCCCTATTGTGTACCGGCCTGGAGGAGAATCCAATTCGGCACCTCTCCCACCGAGGTCGTCGGCACGTTGTCGATGAACTTCAAATCCACCGGATACGGCGGGATCAGGTTGTTGTGGCAGAGATCGGGGCCGAAAAAAGTCAACGTATCGGCGAAGTAATTCCGGATGTACTGGATGTCGCCGACCGGCAGGCAGCCGCCCATGTCGGCGCCATACGACACCAGACCCGTGCCCAGGCATAGCGGGCTGATCGACGATCCGTAGCCGCAGGGGCCGAAGTCCACCGTTCCGGCCGGATCATCGAGCGTCACGTTCTGCTCCAGGGTGACGTACTGGCTGCCGCCATCGGTGTAGTAGATGTTGCTGCCGGCCCCGGGGCGCTTGTACCGGGCCACGTTCTGCTTGATCAGCAACCCGCTGGCGAAGCTCTGCCCCTGGGCGCCGTTGGTGTAGATCGCCCCGCCGTCCCACAGCTTCTCCAGGAAGTGCTCGAACAGGTTGCTGCTGATCTCGTTGTGGCTGGCGATCGTCGGCGTGTTGTACTGCCCCCACATATCGCGGGTGGCGTGGGGCAGGCCCGGGAAACTGCCCTTGTCGAACAGGCCCCAGCCCCAGCCGATGGCGATACTGCTCCACGGGGTGTGGTCGATGGTGTTATGGGTGATCTTCGTGCCCGTGGTAAACCCGACGTAGATCCCGGCCGCGTCGTAATAATCCCGGCCGGTATAGGCAATGGCGTTGTTGTCGATCAGGTTGCCGCTGGTCTCGTGGGCGGCGTCCGGGCGCATGTCGGCCTGAGTGACCCCGCCGACCACGATCGCCGCCGAGGAAATGTCATTGAAGACATTGTTCACGACCCGGTTGTCCTGGCTGCCGGCATCCATGTCGAGGCCCACACCGCCCAGGTGCATGAAGGTATCCCCGTCGAAAGTGATGCGGTGGGCATAGCGCAGGGTAATGTTTCCTGGAGTCTTGTAAACGACCTCCTGGTGGCCGATGACATTGGGCGAGTACTGGTCGCCCTTCAGGATGAACCCGCTCTGGTCGGTCACGTAGCCGTCGGTCGAACTGCTCGTTGATGCCGGCGGGGCCCCTTGCCAGCCCGCGGGATTGGGCCCCATCCAGGTGGCATAGGAGAATTGCAGGCCCCGGAAGATGATGTGGGTGACCGGGTGGCCCGGGGAGCCCACCACCTCGACCAGGCTTTGCAGCACCGGCAAGGTCGCGCTCCCGGGGGCGCTGCCGTTATCGATATAGGTGAGCTGCTTGCTGTAGGGATCCAGGTACCACATCTCGGGCCGGGTCAGGAATTCCGGGGCGTTCGCGAGCCAGCTCAGGAGCTGGAAATTCCACGGGACCGGGTAAGTATTGGCATTCTTCCAGCAGGGGTTCGCCATCACCAGCGTAACGCCGGACACGCTGGCCACCGGGCAACGCATCATTTTCCATTGGGTGACGGTAACCGCTTCCACCAACTCGGGATGGGTCAGCAACGGCGGCGTTGAAAAATTGTATTGATACCCGTTGGACACGCGCGTGTAATCGGGATTGACCTCCTGCCCAGGGTTCGACCGTGCCCGAATAGCCCGCTGGTCGTCAACATAGAATTGGCGCGGCAGCGTATGCGGCGGCAGGTCGGCAACGGTGCCCGTGCAGATATTCAGTTGATCGCAGGACAGTGCCACGGGGATGCCGCCCGAGATCACCACGGGGGACGGGTTGCCGGGCGCGGCCCGGTAGATCACCGGGGCCCGGGCGGAGCCGGAATCCCCGGCATCGAAGGTCACCGGGGCGGCAAGGGCATAGGTGCCGGCCTCGAAATTCACGTAAATGGCGCATTGCCCCCGCGCGGACGTGGCCCTGACGGCCTGGCGGGCGCGGTCCAGGGTCCGGAACGGCGAGGCTGACGTGCCTTTGCCGGTCTTGTCGCTCCCGCCCGTGGACACCCAGTAGGCCATGGCGCAGGCGTACTGCCCGTTGTCGGCGGCGGGATAGGCCGAAGAAGAAGACGACGATTCCGGGCAGCCGGCGAGCAGCAGCAACGACAGCAGCAGGGAACCGTAAAGGCTCAGTCTCAGAGGGGTATTCATGGCAAATCTCTTTATGATCTTGTGACGCTGGGGCGCATCACTCGACAGGATCCGCATTATTACAGGGTTCCCGGGCTTTGGGTAGCCACTCAACCCCGCCCGTTCGCGCGCCCGCTCCATGCACTTCGCCGGACTGCCCCGGCCGACCCGGCCGGAGATCTTGTAGCGATCGTTTATCCCTTATTGCGCGGCGTGCTTTTCGATCGGCACCTCGTAGTCCCGCAAGAGCTGGTCGAGCGCAGCCGTCTGTTTGTCATCCAGGCACCGGTAGGGCAGCGGCAACGCGCCTTTCGACTTTTCGACCAGGTACGCTCGGGAAAGCCGATGGACTGTCACGACATCCGGCCACGGCACACGCCCCGTACCCAGCCTCGAGGTTCTTTGCACCCCATCCCCGTCGATCAGAAAAGTGCATCGTCCCACTTTACTGATCTTGTAGAAGAAAACGAGCGGCACAAACATCGTGAACGCCAGTCGAATCGACAACGGAAGCTTCGAGGCGATTCGCGCGCCTGGGGATTTTTCCAGAAGACGCCGGTTATGCCGAAACAGGATGAATTCCGAAACCAGGCTCTTGTATTCGCCCAGTTGGTAGGAGACCTCGAACTCTATTGGTTCCATCGTGCTCATATAAACCCAACGCCCAAGCTCAGCAACCGTAAATTGCATCGCGGCTTACGGCCAACTGAAGCGCCTTGTTAGCCGGCATATGCTTCGCGGATTCCCCGCGCTGGATCTCAGGCGCGGCGAAGGCAATAAAAACGAGGGTGAGCCTTTTGCACAAAACGCGGAGCTCCGGTGAGATCGAATGGTTCCTCTCTCGTAATCGTCCATCCTACATAAGCTTGTTCGATCTCTTCCCGACTGACCCCTCGCGGTAGCGGCCCTCTATGCGCGGGTGAGAATGCGTACATGAGGAGCGTGGCGTCCTCGGAGGCCACCGCCGTTACCTCACGGCCAACCGCCCATACCTGCGCTGGCGCGAGCCCATGTACGGCGCCAAAGTCCAGGATGAGGCGAAATCCAGAGCCAACGCCCAGGGTCGTGAGCGCCATGATGCTCCCTTCGACGAAGTGACTATCGATCCCGGCTGCGCGTGCGCGTTCGCGGGCCGTGGCCACCGCCTTCGGCACGATTTCGACGCCGGTCACGTCCCACCCGCGTTGAGCAAGGCGAACCGACCAGAACCCAGTGCCACAACCGAGGTCGAGTGCACGCCCGTAAGGCGGTTCACGACCGCTCCCCTCTTGGTCGAGGAGCGCGACGGCCTGTTCGCCTATAGGAAGTGACGGCATCCGCTCCCAAGGTGTTAACCCGACCAAATACTGGAATTTGTAGAAGAGGTTCATTATTACCTCCAGGCAAGGCCTTGGCGGCTAACGCTATAGCTCAGTCGCCGACTGACTGAGAAGCAGTTGGGCGGTCGGCTTGAATGAAATGTTAGATACCTCTCTATGCTGCATACAGAAAATCATTGGCCGGGACCGGACAAGTAATGTTTTGTATCAGGCCAGATGATGGCTTGAGCCAGGACAACACTATGACCATCAAACGTGGCTGCAGGCGACCCATAGAGTTCATAGCCAAGCGCGAGGGATTCACTAACACGGTGGCAAAACGCCGCATCATCCGGGCCGGTGAGCACACGATAAACGGGCAAGTCATTTGGTGGTTGTGTCACGCATTTACCTCTACAGTGAATGTGGTGTTTAACGCTAAAGCTCAGCCGCCGACCGACTGCGAAGCAGTTGGGCGGTCGGCTGGAGCGCCTTGTTAGCTGTTAAGTATAGGGTAAAGAATTTCATCTTCGGTGTTCTCAATTACTAACTTACTGCACCTTGATGCATTTGCAGGGGTGTTGGCCATATAAAAACCGATAACAGCCCGTGGATAATCCTTTATTCGGATGGCGAAATGAGACAGCCGATATATGTCAAATGAAAATATGCAAATGGGTTGGCCATTATCTAACTTAGACCAAGTGCATACATAGCGGAATTTTTGATTATTGGAAATCAAAAAATCGTGTGTATTTGTTTTCTGGGCCTTGCATAAGTCGTTAGCGAAGGAATAAGTTTGCATTCTTTGCGGCACTGGTCTATTTCCATGAGCATGATCTACTTCGGGAATTGGATAATGGATGTGGTTTCCTGTATTAGCCGGCAGGAAATCGCCATATAGAAGTGCGTGAGCACAACGAATAATTCGACATGCTAGCGGGCGTATTGGGAAATCTGTGATCCCTAGGTAAATCCCTTGATCAGTTTCTATGTCTACAAACGACAACTTTTTTTGCAAGGCTGGATCAGATGCCTTCTGCGCCCCATGGAGCACATCGTAGAAGATAGCCATCTTCTCGTCTTCAACGTGCCACCGATGGTTGCACCTGGCATGCACTTTAAGCTTGATGGGGTAATTGGCTCTATCAGCAACCGCAAATATACCCTGGGGCGGACAATGGTCATCGTTGAGCTTAGTTCCATCGACAAGAGTCTTGCCACAGAGGTAACAGAAACCTGGCTTCGGCCATTTCTGGAACTGTGATTGATTGCTGATACCTGGCACTGACAGCTAACGCTTAAGGTGACCTGCCGGCCGTAGCGTAGCGTAGGGCGGTCAGGTTGAGCAACTAGTTAGGTGGAATTAAAACTGCGGCTGGCCACTCCCAAGGCCTCCGCAGATCGACGCTAGGTGGCAAAGAGGACTCAAACGAATAGTGCCAGGGTATAGTGATTTTGAACGGAGGAAACAACTCCCGCGTTATAACCAACTCCGCCCTTAATTCGTCAGCTAGCTTGTTACAGTCCGCAGGTGAAGTGCAGCGGCGCAACCTTGATGGTTCTGGGACGCTTATCTGCTTTAGGCGTGACCACGGAACACAAAAAAATTCTGGTTTGTCTGGAGCAGAACGCAGCTTGACAACCATGAGTCCTTGCCTCGTTGGGTAAGCTCCCGCCATAGCGGAAGCCATATCACCTCCCGAAAGAACCGGACCAACGGCAATGGCATCGATTCCAGGAAACTGAATGGTAGTGCGGTTCTTGGGAAACGCGCCTTCAAGCGCCTCCCATTCTCTGGAACCCCGAGATCCGCCAACGATCCATCCCGACCACGAAACCAGAAGAACAAGAAGCGGAAGCAACGTCGCTCCCAAATACGCGCCTAAACCAAGCTGCCCATCGCTAAAGCGATAATCCAAGTACAAGAACAACCCGGCCGCAAGGAGGGCAAGAGCCAGCCGTCGAAGGATCTTGTACATCACGCCGGAAACCTAACGCTTGAGCTCAGCCGCCGGCCGACTGCGCAGCAGTTGGGCGGTCGGATGAAGCGACTTGTTAGGCGCGCGGCTAGAACAATTTCCGTATATCAACACCGACCCCCTGGAAATTTGGCTCTAGGATGATGGCATCAGCTAAGCGGCGAAAACCATTCTTGTTAATTTTCTTCGCTATTGAAAATCCGGATAGCTTTTTCTTGCTTTTAATATCATCGAATATCGACTTGATTAGTTGAATTACATCGTCCGTCGTATCGCATGCGGATTGCAAAGGAATCAGCAAGAGTTTGTCGTCAATTGCTCCTGAACTACGCAACTCGTTATTTTGTTCACGAAAATAGGACGGCTTGAGCGTCGTAATGAGAACAGCAGGAAGAATTTTCTCTCCGTCTTCTCCGTTTATGCCATGCCAAGAGAAGACCTCATTTGCAAAGTGAATAGGCTCAATGCCAGCCACTACGACTGACCGGCTTTCAGACGCCATGCGAGCCATATTTGTGAAATTCGCCATAAGCGCATTTGTTAGAGGCTCCTTCCATCCATAATCAAGCACATAGACGAAATAGTCTCTTCCATCGTCAGTATCCGGCAGGTTTCCTAAATTATGAACATGAAGTCCCATCGTCGTCTCCCATTTACGCCTAACACAGAGGTAAGCGGCCGCGGAACTCGGCCCGCTTGAGCGCCAAGTTAGGCGCGGTGCTCGCTTCGCCACAGCGTGCTGCAGGCTTATTGGCAACCGGTCCCTCCGGTACAATCAGTTGTTACGTAAAGCTCCGAGCGAATACGCCATTTTTCATTTACAAGCTGCCACATTACAAGGTATCGACCGCTATAAGTTAGAACTTGGCTTTTAACACGCTCGCGCCACTCCCAAACTCCCGTTTCCGCCGCTTCCTTTGGGCCGCCCGTGGCAACCTCAACTTTGTCCGGTGCGCGAAGGCCGGAGACGAAATTTGGGTCTTTGAAGATTTTGGCAAAGCCCTCAATGTTCTTGTCTCGGCCGATCCACAAACTTCCGTCTCCTCCGATGGTATTGACGTCCGGAAGCCAATACTTGGCCGTTGTCTTCAGATCTCTATTGGCGAGCGCGGCATTAAGTTCGATCCTGGCCGACCGGATGGCTGTTTCACCCGCACTGATTTGCTTTTGTTTTGCCACCGCTGGCTTCGCTTGACCAGCAAACACTACGGTTGATGTTGCCAAAGCGCAGGCGAAACACAACATCTTGAACATGGACGTCACCTTGTTTTTTGACCACACGACTGCGAAAGCTGTCGAGCGGCCTAACGCCGAAGCTCAGCCGCCGGCCGACTGCCTAGCAGTCGGCCGGTCGGCTGGAGCGCCATGTTAGCCATTGAAGCCACTTTCAGGCGCTCGATAAGGAGACATCGGGTTTGCTGCGCACTGTTCGTCTTGCTCCTATGATTAAAAGCCACAGGCCAATTCCGATTTCGCCGATGGCATCGGGCACAACGGCATAGAACGGAACACTAAAGTGGAACAGCCCCCCTAAAAATAAGACGACATAGTAAATGCCTCCTAACACCAAGAAGACGCCTAGAATCTTGGGAAGAAAGCCGGACTTGAAGACTAGGTAGCCGAATGGGAACAGCCACAAACCCCAGAAAATCTCGCTGATGAGGATGCCATTGTTATAGCGGGTTAGCGAGAGCATAACCTGAGCGCCCACCTGTTTGGTTGTCAATGCGTGGCGCAAGCTGTTGTTACTCAACAACGACAGTACATCCAGCTTGTTGCCTACCGCGACGAAATCAATAGACATCCCAACAACAACAAGCATGATCATAAGCCAGGCAACGTTTTTGTTGACCGGACGGAACAGCTTGTACAAGGGGACCATGAGAAACAACATAAAGACGTACTGGGTTAGTTCACTCAGAGCACCCAATCGGAAAAGCGGCATGGAAGCGGCAATATTATTCATCGCAGCCGATGCGCTACCCGCGGTGTGGATTTGCGATGGGACATAGGCAAGGCTAAATATGCCGGTTACGATTACGACGAGGTAAAGTAGGCCGGCCGTTCTTGCAACATTTTTGCTCACATCATGACTCCTTTTATGTAGGCTAACGCTAAAGCTCAGCCGCCGACCGACTGCGTAGCAGTTGGGCGGTCGGCTGGAGTGATGGGTTAGAGGCCAAGCCGCTTCTCCAGTGTACGAAGCGAGACCAAGCCATCCGTTACCTTTAATGTACTTACCTTGACAGGCCCTATATGGGTGAAATGTTTGGGCTCAAAACCGTAAGAACCGGAATGAAGACGGTAGAGTGGACTCCACTCTGGATTGCCGCTCTTATCGAGGCGAATCAGCACCATTGGATTTGCAAGTGGGAAGCCTGGCTTGCACCACTCCCCCAATCGGTAATGAATCACAATTCTTGACTTAGGCACTCCAATAAGAACGCGGTCTATCGCTATTTCAGCTTCACCACAGCCACAATCGTTGGAGAGGCATATGGTCTGTGAATTTGTATTCTTCGAATTAGTTGGACAGACTGGCGGGCACTTGCTACTCCCGTTAGGTTGCAGCGTCACTTGCTCAACCCGTCCAACAGCAACGAATTCATTTCCGAACGCCGGGCAGGCAAGTAGGCAAGCAGTAATGAAGAGTAGGAAACGCATGATCTTCTTGGCCTCTAACGCTTGAGATAAGCGGCGCGCAGTATGCGCGTCCGCTTGAACGATTTGTTAGAGAATGTACTCGAAAAATGATTATATTTAGGACTTCTCATTTTCAGCGAGTTCCGATTTGCAAAATGGACATTTCTTTGCGGCGGGCAAAATCATTTCGGCGCAGTACGGACATGGCGTTCGGGACGGCTCACTTTGGCTGACGCGTGATTGATTGATGCCGTCTTTTACTTGTTGCGGACCGCGCCCCGCAATTTTGTCAAAGCCCTTTAGCAGAAGAACTGCGATAACAACAAGAATTATGAAGCCTATCAGATACCCCATTTAATCCTCCATGAGTTCTCTAACGCTTGAGATAAGTGGCGCGCAGTATGCGCGTCCGCTTGAACGATTTGTTAGTGCACGGGCTGAAGATTAGCTTTAACACGGCGGATAGGCATTCCCGCACGATCCTCGTACAGGATAGCGAAAAATTTATCGGTTTTTCTGTTATATCCCCATTGGGCGTCAAGCTGCCCGCCTGGAGGCTGCTGATTCGGCCTCATGTCAAAAATTATCAACGTGTCGAAATGGCCCTTTTTGCGAACGGACGCTGTCAACTCCTTTGCGGTACCCAGAATGCGCTCCAATACGGCCTTTAGCGTGTCTTCCGTCAACGCACTGCCGTTGGGGCCGGAAATGTTCACATTCTCGACTTTCCCGCCACCATACTTTGCGGCAAATAAATGGAATAGATCTACAACCGCCGCCTGAGCAGCCGTGGAGCTCGCCCCCTGATATTTCCATATTTTGATGGTCTTCAGCCCCGAAGTGTCAAAGGCGAACGATACTTCCGTCTTTCGGCCTTGGAACGACGCATTCGTAGTCTCCAAACCTCCGGTGGAATCAACAGGAGTGTATGGTCCGAATTTGCTAAATGATTGAACTTTTGCAGGATCCATGCCCAAACGCCAAGGCCCAACGTCAAAGGGAGCGCCTGAAGCGCTAGCAGCGTAAGACCAGGCGAGCAGTGCGGAAAAGACGAGATACTTCATGGTTACTCCCTTGAGCACTAACGCTAAAGCTCAGCCGCCGGACGCGAGCGTAGCGAGTGGCCGGTCGGCTGGAGCGAATTGTTAGCGCAACAGTGTTCTACTTGCATACCAATGTACCGCCAGTATGGCCGAGGACGAGTGTGCAGCGACGTAAATAGTTCATACCCAAGCGCCCATCGAGGCCATTGCCTTTGCCGTATGACCTTGGCGAGATTAGCACTTTGAGCCTAGCTGTAAGACCGCCGACGCTAAGCTTTGCAAGTGGAAGGACGCGTGTTGCTACTTTACCCGAGGCGACGTAATGTGTGCCGTTACTCGGATGGCTGCTCTTTATCAGCTGTCGCCCCGCTCGCGAGCCACCCGCAATCCCGGTACTCGACGCTCCGGTGTCGAGGAGCAGTTGAGCGGCATGGCCGGCGATGCGCACTTTGACGCTGTAAAGACACATGTTGCCGACCTTGTGGCAGGCGACAGGCGAGCTTTTCGCCCTACGCTGGCTCTCGACATATGTTCGAGCGACCGCGTTTGGCACTACAAGGAGCTGATGCGACGCAAGGCTGATGACGACTGACTTCCCCGGGCCGGCAAGCTTTTGCGGCGAAAGAACACCGGCTATGCCAAGTCGATCGAACACTCCGGGTAGCGCTGTAGCCAGCACACGAACGCGGGCCACTCGGCCCCAACCTTGAACGGTGATATGTGGTTCTGAGAGCTCAGCAACAGATACGTTTCTCCCTGACGCGTCAGGTCCGCTGCCCTTTGTTGCCGAAACTTTGAGGCCAAGCCGCCGCACCATAGACTGACTGAGGACAATATCGGTTGAGCCAGTATCGACGATCATTGACGATGGTTGGCCGGCGATTGTTACACGCACCAACGGGCTAGGAAATGGCTTGCCATTGCTCGTTGCGAAATGCAACTCAACCCGTTTGCCCGATGCGGCTTCCATTTTTTTGAAATTGCTAGGTGTGGCGGCCGGAGCCGACAGACAGGCCGTGCCGGCGAGTAACAGGATGAAAAGCAAACGTTTCATATCAGAAAAATGGGACATTTATGGCAGTACACTGGCGATTGATGCTAGGACGATCCGGAGCTACATCTGGCGCTAACGTCGCCCATAAGCCGCGCGAACGAAGCGCAGCGTAGAGAGCGTCGGCTTGATGGGATTGTTAGGCCCGTTCATGCCAGTTGTCCATAAACAACGAACCATACTCTACGATCGTATTGCCGTCCGCGAGCAACTGGGGATGAAAATATATTGGAGTTACACGAGCTTCATTGAAAGAATGTAAAAACACAAAAGCAGGGCTCCCGAGACCATCTTGCTCTCTCTCAAGCTTTTCAAGGGTTTCCCAATCTTTTTCTCCTATTGATTCAACTATCCTTTTCTCAAGCTCTTCGTACCGCTCATTCTCAAGGTCAGTGTAGTTTGCCGGTGGTATATAAAGAGGGATTCGGTGCGCAAGGGCATCTCTATACGACTTGAGATAGTCTTCATGCCATGTTTCGAGCCTGTCATCTATATACTGAGTTAGCACCAGTGGAAGGAATTGTTTTGTATCTTTTCTAAACATTCCCACGCCATGCCTTCCTCCAACCTCTTCGAGCAACCCATGCCTTAGAACGAAGGCCCATGCCCAATTATCAAATATGCCAGACACATTCATAACGTACGCATGTATATTTATTTGCACATCGTAAATAGTTTCGCGATCAAGCGGACGGTCCATTTCGGGCGGGAACAACTGGAAGACATTTTCTATTGTCTTCTTTATGACACCAAGCCGTCTCCCAACACCATGAAGCAAGTATTCTCTAACGCCTTCTCCATTTAGCTGACTCCCCGCCAAGACAGTGCTCTCAAATAGCACCCTTAACCCGGAGTAGACTTTTTCATACTCCTTCGCGAGTTTGTCGAGCTGTTCTTGAGTGTACGGCATCGCTTCTCGTTGTTGGCCTAACGCTTGAGATAAGCGGCGCGCAGTATGCGCGTCCGCTTGAACGAATAGTTAGGAAGGTTTATCCACATGGAATGGTGAGCCGTCTGCATTTCCAACGGAATCGCTAAAGCCGCGGCCATTTGGCCCCGCCATTATAAAAACCTTGTATTTGAACTGTTTTCCATCACAACCCTCTACCGTCCAAATTTCAGTAGACGTGTCCTTATCACGACTTTGAATCCTGGCCGCAATCACGCTTTTCATGTGGCAAGCCGGATGCTCCATGTTATGCCATTGTTTAATGTCTCTTGCGACATCGGCAATTGCGCTAGGAGATTTCGCGACAACCGAGTCAAGCTTGCCCGCCGCTATTGCCGGCTGAACCGAAATCACCACTAGAAAAGAGAGAAGTATTAGGTTTTTCATAAGCGTCCCCGTAAGCTTTATATTCATTGCAGAGCCCCTAACGCCTAAGTTCAGCGGCGGCCTGTAAGGGCCGTCCGCTGCAAAGATCTGTTAGCTGCGGACTGAAGTCCATCGCGCAAAGAGCCCAGCCCACCATATGACACAAATAAACCCGGAAGCGGCAAATGCGTAAACGGGAATCACTTCCTTGTAACCCGTCATCGCATCATAGTCTAGCCAGAGAAACGCAGCGATCGCTGCACCCGTCAACACACACCCCACAATCCAATGCCAAGGCCTGATGGCCAGGGCCTGCTGTCTCTCGCGGGCCCGCGGTGAGAAGAACATAGGCTTTTGGCGTGGATTTACCACTAGTGCCGCAAACATCACGATGAGCAACGCGAAGGAACGATCTAAATTATTATCGTAAAAATAAATAAAAGCACCCACTCCCACCACCATCAGTACGATCGCGGTAGCGCGGCGAAGAGTACGTTTGCGGCCTTCCGAGAATTTCATATGTCCTCCCCCATGCGGGCAGCTAACGCAGAGCTAAGCTGCGGCGAACCGCGGAGCGGTGAGGCGTCGGCTTGAGCGCCGTGTTAGGCTCGCTTCCAAACAAGAACATACGTCACCGGGCGCCCATCGTGAGTAGCTTTTGCAGTGAGATAAAGATCCCCGTTCTTGAACTCATATGCGCGATCAATTGTGCCGGATTCGGCGTGGCGGAGAGTTGCCTTTACAACGTGAGTCACAATGTGTCTGGTTGCGTCGACCTTGTATGTACCGAAATATCCCGCGGCTTCATTTTGCAATGCCGGAGGTACGGCGTTGCGCGTAGCCTCATTGCGTAGCTCGTGCATGCAGAGTACGAGCATACGGCCCTCTTTGGTGTAGATGAGACGCCCTGGCGGATGATCGCCCCAAGGATGTGTTATACGCCCATCTGGCCAAATTGCTCTGACCGAGACGAGCTCCCACGTTCCAACGAAGCGAGCAGCGTCGTTAACGGCGAGTGGCGGATTGGCGAAAGCGGTTTGGCCTATAAAGATTATGCACAGCGAAATTAGCAATAGACCCAAGCGATTGGGCGCTACGTTACGTACTGATGGTCTGAGATTCATGTGAGAAATCCTCCGCGAGCCTAACGCTCAAGCTCAGCCGCCGACCAACTGCGCAGCAGGTGGGCGGTCGGCTGGAGCGCCTTGTTAGGCACTGTATACAACTTCGACATTTGATGTTGCTTCATCATATTCCCAAATCTCCACCCCTTCGGGAATAAGGTGTCCATACGTGCGAACGTAGTATGACGCCAAAGTTTCCCCGCCGGTTTTTCTTTCATCTCGAAGCACAAACATGATTTTTCGGAATTCTTCTGGTGCACAATGGAAGTAGTACATCGCCTCATTCCAAACGGTTACTTTGGCGCTCGGCACATTATTGCCGGAGGTCCATCGATGCGACTTGCATTCGACAAGTACTGGCGGAGAGCTTGAGCCAAGGTCGAATTTGTGGTTTTTCTTTCGCGAGCCAACGCCCAGTTCAACGGAGAAATCCTTTCGGACCGATAAGCCTGCCGCCTCTAATACCGATACAGCCAGCTCTTCAAAGGCTCGACCCACGTGAGCGTTGCTAACGGAACCAATCCTCTGGAAACTCTCTGCCATTGTGGTGCCTAACGCCTGAATTAAGCCGCGCCGCGAAGCGGCGTCGGCTTGAATGAATTGTTAGCGCTCAACCGATGCATGCGTGTTTGCGGCCCAGAAGTAGAGTGCGAAAAACAAGTTTGGAAAGAACGAGAGGCGCCATACTGAATGCGAAATATAGAGGAAGCCGTGCTCTGAGTGAGCGTGTTCTTTGTAAAGACTGAAGCTAGTTTCGTGGCTAAGGTCGGACAGCAGGGCGTCTACAGCTAGCGTGTCATAGCCGGCGAATTGGCTGGAGTCGAAAGTAATCAACTGATCACGAGCTGAGGTTGCTTTTGACCAGCGCTCATGTCCCGCATTGAGCGGGATGCCGCCATGGAGCAGTAGCTTAAAGCCGGTATGGGAGCTTAGAGGTGCATCCTTCCATCTCTGATGGTGCCCCTTGGCAATTCGAGTGTGCCTAGTTCCGTCTTGATGGTACGAGAAGTGGACATCCGCTGCTCCGGCGAAGTGGCCAATGTATATCCCGCTCCGGCTTTCCGATAACCACAAGAGGCGGAATGTCTCCTCTAATCTCTTCAAGCCAACGATTACCCGCATTGAGGTCTAACGACCAAGCTGTGCGGCGCAAACGAAGCGCAGCGTAGTTTGCGTCCGAACGAGCGCCTTGTTAGCGGTTTTCATTTTATGCGGGTACGGGAAAGTTGTTCTCATTGATAAATTTCCCGAATGACCAAAGTGCTTTGTCAACTTCACGCCCATCTATAGCAGCAAACTGTGCATGGAATGGCAAATACCTGTCAATGTATGCATCGATCTTCCTTGGCCCGTATTTTGGAATCTCTTCTATCTCCCCGGTTTGTATAAATCCCATCGCCCTGTGGACATGTTGATCGTATATTGGGTATTGATTAGGCCGGAAACAGTGAAGCCAGAATATACGCCAAATAGCGCCGCCCTCTAAAAATTTGTCGAGGAATCCTCTTACATTCAGATCGTTCTGAAACTGCGCCAATTCCTCACGCCTTTGTACAAAGTTTTGTTGAACAGAATTGTATTTTTTCTCCGACAGCAGGGTTCCATTCTTCCACCGGAATAAATCAAGAATTCGTTGCTCAGTCAACTCATGTCCAATATTATCGTTGTATAGGTGTTCCTCAGCATATTGGTAACGCTGACTCCAGAAGTTCACGAATTCCCCAATATCGGCCTCTACGGGTTGATATATGTGCATAGGCATACCTTTATACCGCTAACGCTTGAGATAAGCGGCGCGCAGTATGCGCGTCCGCTTGAACGATTTGTTAGAGAATGTACTCGAAAAATGATTGGCGGATTCAACTTTGAAGTGCAACGGGGATGTTGAAGAATACTTCATGGGGCGT